>ERZ795059.2209-NODE-2209-length-20417-cov-6.043660_pt1 | contig 20417 bp, 11 predicted proteins | sample MGYA00375143_ERZ795059 | MGnify/ENA primary metagenome ERZ795059 (study PRJEB30188, sample SAMN05720168) | activated sludge metagenome | isolation source: Anaerobic digester | place: USA | collected 2015-01-07 ... | reverse complement strand
AAAATTAAAAGTAAAACAAGAATTAGGTGATAATTGGGCTGCTAAAGAAATATTGACTTTTTTTGAAAGCAGTAACAGAGCAGGATTTAAAGCATGAATTGGACTTTTATAAATACCGGTACAAACACCGGTATTTATAATATGAATTATGATTTACAATTGGTGGAAAATTGTAAATTGAATGAAGCCTACTTTAGAATTTATAGGTGGAAACCTTATTGCATTTCTTTAGGCTATACTCAAAATATTTTAGATGTTAATCAGGAAAAAGCGACTTCGGAAAATATAGATATTGTTAGACGTCCGACCGGAGGACGTGCTATATTGCATGCCGAAGAAATTACTTATAGCGTTGTATTACCTTTAAATTCCAAATATACAGCTAGGTTTGTATATGCCAAAATATCGGAAGCTCTTATTAAGGGATTAGTTAAGTATAATCCTATTTTTATTGATGCCGAGCTTGAAAATACTCAGCCAAATTTTGCCAAGTTGCATAAACAACCGGATGGAATGGTCTGTTTTGCCAGTACTGCCAAAAGTGAAGTGAAATATAAAGGAAAAAAACTAATAGGCAGTGCACAAAGAAAAATGGGTAATTATTTACTCCAGCACGGATCAATTTTATGTGGAACTTATCATCGAAATCTTATTGAATATTTAAACAGTATTTCGGAATATGATTATAAACTGATTAAAAACGAGTTTTATACAAAGACAATTGAGATAGAAACAGTTACCGGTATAAAAGTTGATTACGATTTTCTTACTAAAAGTTTGGTCAAAGGTTTTGAAGAAGAATGGGGCATAGAATTTAATAAATAAATTAAGTTGGTTTTATAATGAAAGTTTATTACTTACTGTTGTTTTGTTTTTTATTTAATTATAACGTTTTTGCTCAATTACCCATTAATATAAAAAAATATTTAAACGGTGCAGTAGTAAATTCAATTGCAAAAAATAATACAGATGTTTGGTTTTCGACTGAAGGAAACGGAATTTTTAGATATTCTTTGGCAAATGACGAGTGGGACCATTATTCAACATCCGAAGGAAATTTGGCATATGATTTTTTCTTTTGTATTGAAGCGACTGACGATTTCGTTTTTGCCGGTTCTTCGGACGGATTATTTATATATGATGTTAAACGAGACCAATGGACGCGCCGTAAATTTGGCTTAGGCGGACAGCTTAGTAACTGGATACGAGATATTACTTACGATAAATACAACGATGTTGTTTGGATTGGCAGATTTATGTATTTAACAAAATACGAAATTAATACAAGAAGATTTACAGATTACGATTTAACAACCGAAAATGTTGCAAAAACCAATTCGATTAAAGCTATAAGTGTTGAAGATAGGAATACCGTTTGGTTTGGTACTGAAGCAGGTTTGTTTAAGTATAATAAGAATATGGATTTGAATAGTGAAGGAGCTTTACAGTTTTTTGATAATAGATTAAATTACTTTAACGGTAGAGGTGAAGAAGTTGCAATTTCTAAAATTCTTACTGAAAGAGATTATATTTGGATTGGACTGGATGAATTTATTACTCCCGATAGACCTAACTTTAACCTTGGGGGTCTTTTTAGGTATAATCAAAAGAATCAATGGTTACGATTTGATACTGAAAACGGCTTAAGAGGGAATGGAATTGCTGCTTTAGAACGAGTAGGAAATTTTATATGGGTAGCATTATATCAATTTAGTAAAGAAACTAAAGAACAGTTTGGAAGAGGTGTTGCAATAATTAACAGAATTGATAATAAAATAACTACAATAACCGAAGAGTATCTACCCGCCGGTGTTACCGGTTTGTGTTTTGACGGAAATTACATGTGGGCAGGTACCAAAGATGGTGTATATAGAATTAAAATTACAAATGAATTAGCCGATTGGAGATTAAAAAGATAATGCATAAGTTTACGCTTAATAGGTTAGATGAATTAAAAGATAGCTTTAAGAATAAAAAAATTGCTATTATTGGCGATTTGATGTTAGACTGCTATTTTTGGGGTGATGTTAAACGTATTTCTCCTGAAGCCCCTGTTCCTGTATTGGAATTAGACAATGAGTTTTACAGATTTGGTGGTGCTGCAAATGTTGCCTTAAACATAACTAAGTTAGGGGCAATTCCCATACCGATTGGCGTAGTGGGAAATGATAGCAATTCGGAAATCTTTAAAAATCTTATGACCGAATCCGGGATAACGAACGAAGGAATTATTGTTGATAGCAATAGACCAACTACTATTAAAACACGTGTTATTGCCGGAACGCAGCATATTGTTAGAATTGATAGAGAGAGCAAAAAGTATATAAGTGAAGTTTCTGAAAATAAAATTTTAAGTTTTTTTTCACAAAAAATTGAAGAATTTGATGGGGTTATACTGCAAGATTATAATAAAGGAGTATTAACGCCAAATTTAATAAAAAATTTAATTGCTATTTCTCAAGAATATGGCAAAATAGTAACTGTAGATCCAAAGTATAACAACTTTTTTGAATATAAAAACACAACAGTATTTAAGCCAAATCGTAAAGAGGCTATTGATGCAACAGGATTGTCTATATCAAACAAAGAAGAATTGCATAAAGTTGGTGAATTTTTATTAGAAAAGTTGAATGCAAAATTTATTTTAATTACATTAGGTGAAGGCGGAAGCGTTTTATTTGAGAAAGGAAAAGAGCCAAAACAAACACCAACAAAAGCACGAAAAGTGCGTGATGTTTCCGGTGCGGGGGATACGGTTATTTCCACACTAACGGTAGCCTTAGTATCCGGAGCAGAAATTTATGAAGCTGCTTATTTGGCAAACTTTGCAGGAGGTTTGGTGTGTGAAGAAGTGGGGATAATTCCAATTGAGGCAGATAACTTATTTGAGACAGTTAAAGCGGATATATTATGAGCTTAAATATTTTAAGTAAAGAACAGATGTTGGAAGTTAGAAAAAGATTAAAATCCGAAGGTAAAAAAGTTGTATTTACAAACGGATGTTTTGATATTTTACACGCCGGTCATGTGGATTATTTAAATAAAGCAAAAGCTGCGGGAGATATATTAATAATTGGGTTAAATTCAGATTCTTCTATTAAAAGAATAAAAGGAGAATTACGTCCTGTTGTGCCTCAACAAGAAAGGGCATTTATTTTAAGTAATCTAAAAGCAGTTGATTATGTAGTTTATTTTGACGAAGATACACCTGCTGCCATTATTGATTTTCTTGTACCAGATATTTTAATAAAAGGTGCAGATTGGGCAATTGATAAAATTGTTGGACGCGAAACAGTTGAAAAAAATGGCGGAGAAGTTAAAACAATTAGTTTTGTTACAAATCAATCTACAACAAACATAATACAAACAATATTAGATCGATTTAAAAATTGAGTAAAACAAAAGCAAGTACTGAACGTTCTATCTTTAGAAAGATAATGAATTTTTTAATCCTTTTTTTTATAGGACTTTCCGTGCTTTTGCTTTTAATATTCGGATTTACTCAAACAAAAACATTTCGTAGTTTATTAAAGGAGCAGGTGATTTTAGCCGTTAATGATGCCATCTACGGTAAATTAAATATTGGGGAAATTGAAGGTTCTGTTCTAACATCTCTAAAACTTAAAGATGTTAACGTTACACTTTACGGTGATACAATTGGAGTTGTACAAAATATACGCTTGCGTTTTAATCCTATTCAGTTTTTATTTAATAGAATTGATGTTAAATCCGTTGAAATAATTAATCCTAAATTTTACCTTTTTCAAGATTCATTAAATAATTGGAATATTGAGAAATTAGCAAAACCTACAGAGGAGGATACAACTACATCGGTATTCCCTTATACAATTGCAGTTAATAAATTGCAAATTACAAATCTAAATTTAATTAGAAAGTCGTTTATTAATAGAAACATTGCCGAAAAAGTTGATAATTTTAACTTTGATAATTTGGAAATAAAGTCATTGGATTTAGATGCAATAGCTTATTTGGATATTGGTAACAATGAGTATTATCTTGAATTAAAAAACTTTGATTTTAATACAAACTTAAAATATTTTAATTTAAATAATTTAACGGGTAGTATTGGCATTACCGATAGTTTTTTAAGGGTATCTAAACTAAACTTAGTTACCGATAGTAGTAATGTTACGTTGAATGCGGCAATTGATAGTCTAAATGTATTTGGTGATATGGCAAGTGAAGAGCTTAGGAATACTGAGTTTTCGTTAAACCTTAGTGCAGAAAAATTTGATTTTATTGATGTCAAAAATTTTATACCGAATTTCGACTTATTAGTAGGTAAGTTATTAGTTGATTTAAAAGCTTCGGGAAAATTGAATAATTTTTATGTTAATCAATTAAATTTGGAGTATTTAACTACAAATTTAAACCTAAACGGAAATGTTAAAAACTTAATTGATATCGATAACTTATATTTTGATGCAAATATCACTAAATCTGCAATTAAAGAATCCGATATAGTTGAATTATTACCAACATTAGAAATACCTTATTATGATGGTGTAATTCTTAATAATCTTGATGTTAAATATGTAGGAACAGTTAAGAAATTTGGTGTTCAATTAAAATCAAATTTAAATTCCGGCTATATTGACTTAGCTACTAATTTAGATTTTACAAACCCTAAATTAATTTATAATTTACAATTTAAAACAGAAAATTTAGATATCGAACCGTTTGCAAATATTAGTTCAGGTTTTTATTTAACGGGAAATATTGAAGGAAACGGTACAGATGTGGATAATTTATTTGCATCAGTAATGGTAAAAACTACGGATAAAAGTTTTATTAATGGATTTGAAATTGACTCGTTGGATTTATTTATTTCTGCTAACGATAAAAAGATAAAATCGGTTCTTTCGGGTTATTTAAATGAAACCGGTCTTTTAATTGATGGTGATATAGATTTTACAGATAAAAATGTTCCAAAATATAGTTTAAGCGGAAATATTAATAGTTTTAACACTTCTAAATTTAATACAGATTCACTCTCTGAAATAAGCAGCAACATCAATTTAAGTTTTAATGCTTCGGGAAATAGTTTTGATATTGATTCATTAACAGGAAGTATTGATTTAAGTTTAGCTGAATCGGAATATAACGGAAATATGATTTTACCTGCCGATTTTAGTCTAAATATTCGTCAAGTCGATTCTGTAAGAAGCATAAATTTGAAAAGTGATATAATGGATTTTAATATTGAGGGAAATTTTTCGTTAAAAGCCGCAATTGATGTTTTAAGTTACGAAGCAAAAACAATTGTAGCTTTAATTCAAGATAAAGTTGACGAATTAAACCCAATAGGCAACGAGAATTTTACAAAACGTATCTCGGTAAACGATACTATTCCTTCAGTTACAAAAAACGTTTTAAAATTTGACTATTATTTTAAATTTAATGATTTTGAATTAATTTCTACTTTTATCGGTTCCGAAAAACTTGATATTTTAGGAAGCGGAAGAGGTACGGTGTATAATGATTCTACAAGTTTTGCAATAAGTACTGATCTTGATATCGATTATTTTGTAAATATGGTTTCAGGCAACATGCTTTATTTATCGGGAATAAACACTACATTTAAATTTAATAGAGATAATAGGAAACTTTCTTTTGATAATTTGTTTGGTAGTGTTTCATTTACTAATAAAAGATTATATACAGGCACCGAATTAAAAAATATTACAGCCGATTTAATTTTTAACCAAAGTAAATTAATATTTAACACCTCAGCTTCGGTAAACGGATTAATAAATGCCGAACTTGAAGGTAAATTATTAATGAATACTAATATACAAAGTCTTGTTTTGGAATATGTTTCCATAAACTATTTGGATGATAAATGGTCAAATAGTGAAGATATTTTAATAGACCTCGCAAAAGAGTATTTAAAGGTAAAAAGTTTAAATATATACAACGGAAAAACAGAATTAAATTGTAAAGGTAACATTTTTTCTGACGGCAGATTAGATTTGGCGTTTAATCTTAAAAATGTTGATGGTAGAATATTTTCTAAATATTTACTTGGAGCAATAGATAAGAAACTTTATATGGATATTGATTTTGAAAGTAATATTGAAGGAACTTTAGATGAGCCTATATTAACTGCTAATTTAAATGGAAACGATTTACGATATGATAAAACAAATCTAGGAAATTTAGTTAGCAATTTTGAATATAAAAACAGTAATTTTTTGTTTAACTTCCGTTTTTTCGAAAATGATGAAAGTTTAATGCCCACTTTAACATTTAACGGAAATTTCCCGATATATATGGGTACAAAAGAAGTTAAATCTAGAATTTTGGAAAATGAGCCATTAGAAATTAAACTTAAATCAAGTCGATTTAATCTAAATACAATAGGAAATATCTTACCGGTGATTGTAATAAAAAACGGTTTATTAAAAAGTAATATGGAAATATCAGGAACTTTTAACTCTGTTAAATATGCCGGAGAAATTAAGTTGACTGACGGATTATTTACACTTAAAAATACTAATGTGGATTATTTAGCGGATATGAAGTTAGAATTTGGCAAATCCGGTATTGAAATTACAAGTTGTGAAGTTAAGAATGCCGGGGGTGTAAGTAAATTAGGAACTATGAACGCAACGGGTAATATTTATTTGGATAATTTTAATTTAAAGAAAATGGAAACCAAAATAAAAGGTGATTTAAGCGTTCTTTCTTTTGCCTCAAAATCTGTTTTACCAATATTTTATGGTGATTTGTTTATTTCATCAATAAATGATTGGATGTTTGTTTATGAAAATAACAAAGCCGTGTTTTTAGGTAATATTGGGTTAGAAGAAACAAACTTAGTCTTTTCTCCCCAACAAAATACATATACTCAAATAAATAATAATTTTAATTATCAGTTTGTTATAGACTCTTCCAAAATAGATAAAGAAGAGGAAAATTTTAACAGATTTTTAACTGCAGGTAAAAATAAAGGGAATTGGCAAATAAACAAATCCGAAGCTTCTACTTTAGAATATTCCGTAAAGGTGAAAACATTAAAAGATGCGAAATTGGTATTTGTGCTTTCCGAAGCAACAAACCAAAAGCTAACAGTTGAATCAGTAGGAGATATTAATTACGAGTATAAAAACGGTGAAATAAGAGCACAAGGTGAGTTTAAATTATTATCCGGTTCTAAATTAGAATTTATCAAAACTTTTGATGCAACTGGATCAATACGTTTTGAGAGTGACGTAACTAATCCTTATTTAAATGTTGTAGCAACTTACAAAGCACCTCACACAACAACTAACGGCACTGTGGAAGATGTACAAGTTAAACTTATTTTAGAAGGTACGGTTGATGAACTTGGGAAAAATTTAGCTTCTAACCCCGATAATATTTCGGTTTATGTCGGAGCCAAAAATATAGAAAGCGGAACTGCAGATAAACAACTTGGACCGGCAGATGCGTTTTCGTTTATTGTAATAGGCAAGTTTGTTAAAGATTTAACCGCATTAGATCAAACTGTTATTGCTGCACAAACCGATATGATATTAGGGTCAGTTTTAAGTAGTGTTGCAAGCTCGGTATTTGGGGATGCTATTAATAATATTTCTTTAGATCAGAGCATGGGCTATACAAAATTTAGTGTTTCGGGTAGATTTAGTAACTTTAAATATAGTATAGGGGGTACTACAGATATCTTTAAAGATGTTACGGGTGCAAATTTGATGATTGAATATTTATTTAGCCCGGATTTTAGTATAAGATTAGAAAGAAAAGAGCCGGTTGTGCAAACCTTTGGATCGGAAGATAAAATTAACGAATTAGGACTTAAATATAGGTTTCAATTTTAATGAAAAAAAGAATAATTGCATTTTTTACGCGAAATGCCAATAAGTGGTTTAAATTAGGCGAAATTGCAGATGAATTGGGTGTATCCGAGTTTTATGCTTACAATGAATTACGAGAAATAGTAAATAAATTAGCTGGAGAGGGGTTTTTGAGAAGAGAGGGGAAAAAATTTATTTTTAATGAAGATATAAAGCCAATAATCGGTACTTTTGAAATGAGTAGAGGTGCCTTTGGTTTTGTTATTCCGCAAAATTCTAAAGTTGGAGATATATTTATCCATTCTGATGATATTAACGGAGCAATGCATGGCGATATTGTTGAAGTTGCAGTTATTAAGCAAGGGAAAAAAAGAAAACCGGAAGGTGAAATTCTTAAAGTAATAAAAAGAGCAAAAGAAAATTACGTTGGCATAATAAAAAAAGAAAAAGAAATGTTTTTTGTTAAAGTTGAATATGCAGGTGCCGAAACAGAAATTCATATTAAAAAATCTTCGCTTAACGGTGCAAATAAAGGAGATAAGGTTGTTGTAGAATTGTTCTCGGATCCAAAAGACGATAATAAATTGCATGCAAAAGTAATTGAAACATTAGGAGTTTTCGGTAGTTATGATACCGAACTGGCAAGTTTGGCTTTTGAACTGGGGTTGCCTTATAAGTTTCCGCCCGAAGTTATTACCGAAGCAGAATTAATACCAGATAAAATTAGTCCGGAAGAAATAAAAGGTAGGTTAGATTATAGAAATAAAAATGTAATTACTATTGACCCGGAAGATGCAAAAGATTTTGATGATGCTCTTTCAATAGAGCAATTACCAAACGGAAATTACTCGATAGGTATTCATATTGCTGACGTTTCTCATTATGTTAAAACAGACGGTAATATTTTTAAAGAAGCTTTAAAAAGAGGAACAAGTATATATTTTGTCGGTAAAGTTATTCCTATGTTGCCGGAACATTTGTCTAATAAAGTATGTTCGCTTATACCAAATGAAGATAGATTAACATATTCGGTAGTTGTTGAAATTACGGAAAGAGGGAGAATAATTGATTATGTAATTGAAAAATCGGTAATTAACAGCAAAATGCGTTTTACATATGAGGAAGTACAAAATATTTTAGAAACGGGTAACGGAGATTTTGCCGAAGATTTATTAATATTAAATAAAATTGCAAGAATTTTACGTAAAAACAGAGAAAAAAAAGGGAGTATAAATTTTAGTAGTACCGAAGTTAAATTCATTTTGGATGAAAATAACAAACCTGTTAAGATAGTTCCAAAAAAAATTGCCGAAAGTAACGAACTTGTGGAAGATTATATGTTATTGGCTAATCAATTAGTTGCCAGACATGTTAATAATAAAAGAATTAAATACGATTTTATTTATAGAGTTCACGATAAACCCGATACGGATAAAATAAAAGAATTTGCTCGTTTTGTCAAAACTTTTGGATTCTCATTCGATTATAACGAAGCAAATACTCCTGCACAGTTTCAAAAATTAATGAACGATATAAAAGGGAGTGCTGCAGAAGTTATTATTAATGATATGGCAATTCGTTCTATGGCAAAAGCAGTTTATTCTATCGAAAATATAGGTCATTATGGGTTGGCTTTTAATTATTATACGCATTTCACTTCTCCGATTCGCAGATTTCCGGATCTGATGGTTCATAAATTGATTTTTAATTATATAAATCAATTGCCAAAAGAGTTTCCGGCAAAAAAACTTGAAGAATATGCCGATTTATCATCCGAAAGAGAAAGAGGAGCACAAAATGCCGAAAGAATTTCTGTAAAAATGAAACAGATTGAATTTATGGAAAGTAAAATGGGTGAGACATATGATGCTGTTATTTCCGGAATTACAAATTTTGGAATGTTTGTTGAATTAAATGATATTTTAGTTGAGGGGTTAATTCATCTTAAAGATTTGGACGATGATTATTACAAGTATGATGAAAAAAACTTTTTAATGATGGGACAACGTAATAAAAAGAAATATAAACTAGGGGATAAGGTAAGCGTTCAGCTTATTCGTATTAATACTGAAAGAAAGGAACTGAATTTTATCCTTTCAAGTTAAAATTATTAGCTATATAATATTATTATACTTTTAGAGGAATAGTATGAAGTTTAAAACCTTTATTGCTTTATTATTATTAACCGGTTTATATACAAACAATCTTTTTGCTCAATTCGGTCAAAATAAAGTTCAATATAAATTATTTGACTGGCACTTTATTCAGACAACTCATTTTGATATATATTTTGATTATAAATCGCCGGAAATTGCTGAATTTACTGCTTATATTGCCGAAAGATCATTAGATGATTTGCAAAATAGACTTAAATATAAAATTAATAACCGCATTCCGATAATAATTTATAATTCGCATAACGATTTCCAAGAAACCAATACTACTGATGAATACTTAAGTAATGGTGTAGGAGGTTTTACCGAGCCATTTAAAAATAGGGTTGTTTTACCTTTTGAAGGTTCTTACGATAAATTTAGACATGTAATTCATCACGAACTTGTTCACGCATTTATGATGGATATGTTATACGGCGGGACTGTGCAAAACATAATTGCAAGAGGAATTACTTTACAATTGCCGTTATGGTATATGGAGGGGATGGCAGAGTATATGTCTTCTAATTGGGAAACCAATAGCGATATGTTTGTAAGTGACGGAATAATTAACGAATCGTTGCCCGATATTCCTATGTTAAACGGTTATTATGCCTATAGAGGCGGGCAATCGTTAATGTATTATATAGCTAATAGGTACGGTGATGAAAAAATAGCCGAAATACTTGAAAAAACAAAAGGCTTGGGTAATATTGAAGAGGGAATTAAGGCGGCTATTGGTTTGACAATTGAGGAATTAAACGATAACTGGAAAAAGTTTTTGAAAAAAGAATATTGGCCTCAAATAGATAAACGAACCGATCCTGACGAATTTGCAAAACGATTGACGAATAATAAAAAAGATGGTGGCTTTTATAATACAAGCCCCGCAATTTCACCGCAGGGCGATAAAATTGCATTTATTACCGATAGAGATATTTTTTTGAATATTTATATAATGAGTGCTTATGACGGTAAAATAATAAAACGAATTGTTGAAAGCGGAAGGACAAACGACTATGAAGAGCTAAATGTATTGTTCCCATCTCTTACTTGGTCGCCTGATAATCTCAATATCGCTTTATCTGTTAAGTACAAAGGTTATGATATAATTCAAATTATTAATACTGAAAAAGAAACTTATCAAATTTTACCTTTTAAGCTTGATAAAATAGAAAGTGTTAGTTGGAGTCCCGATAGCTCTAAGTTAGTTTTTATTGGTTCGGATAATAAACAATCTGATTTATATTTATATGATTTTTATAAAAGTGAATTAACAAATTTAACAAACGATATATTCACCGAAACGGATATTACATGGTCTAATGACAGTAAAAGTATTATTTTTAGCAGTGATAGAGGTGAATACTTAAATAAAAGTTTGATACCTGCTAATTTTGCAATTTATAATCATAACTTTAGGCAGTATGATTTATATAAGTTCAATTTAAGTGATAGTAAAATTATTAGAATTACGAATTGGGAACTTAGTAATGAAAAATCTCCTATTGTTAGTGAGGACGGAAATGAATTGATATTTGTTTCGGATAGAAACGGAATAGATAACTTATATAAAATAAATATTAAAAGTATAAACGATAGCACAAATAGTTATGTGGGTAATGTTGTATATCCTTTAACTAATTCTCTTTCGGGAATAAATCAGTTATCTGCAACCTTAGATAAAAAGAAACTTGTATTTACCGGTCTTTATAAAACAGGCTACAATATATTTTTACTAAACAATCCTTTTGAACTTGAAAAAATTAGTAATGAACTTGAATATACCAAGTTTATGCAAAAACGTATTGCCGAAAACAACAAAAGCAATAAAACTGATTTTTTAGACACAGTGTTTATCAGTAAACCAAAATTGGTAACTTATGCTGATACAGGTTTTGTTGCAAAAACCGATATTATTGAAAATCAAGAAGAAACTGAAATATTTATTGGATCTATAATTAAAGAAAAAGATACAACTTCTATTGCCGAAAATGATGATTATAAGAATTATATTTTTGGCGGTGATACTTTTATAACCGATTCAACAAAAATAGATTCATCTAAAGTAAATATGTTTACGCAAAAATTAGACGAAAACGGAAATTACTTAGTAAACAAGTATAAAGTGAATTTTTCTCCGGATTTAATATATGCTAATGCAGGATATAGTTCGTTATACGGCTTGTTAGGAACAACGGTTCTTTCTTTTAGCGATATGTTGGGAAATCATAGATTAATTGGAGTAACATCTTTAAATGTTGATTTAAAAAACAGTGACTATGGGTTAGCTTATTATTATTTGGCAAATAGAACAAATTACGGAATAGAAGGCTTTCATACTGCAAGGTTTGTGTATTTATCTCGTCCGTTTGGTAGTGAATTATATAGATTTAGAAACTACGGTGCGGTCTTTTCAATAAGTCATCCATTAAGTCGTTTTTACAGAATTGACGCAGGTCTTAGCGTATTAAATGTTAGTAGCGAGAATTTAGATGATTATACTATTCCCAAGGAACAGGCTTTATTTATTATTCCTTCAGTAAGTTTTGTTCACGATAATACGTTATGGGGTTATTATTCTCCTATTCAGGGAAATAGAACGAGTTTGACTTTATTTGGTAACCCGGGCACAGATGATAAACGTAAAGCATTTTACTCGGCTGTATGGGATTATCGAGAATATTTTAGATTTTGGTATGATAACGGTTTTGTATTTAGGTTTTCCGGTGGATACAGCGGCGGTGCAAATCCTCAGCGATTTTTTATTGGCGGTACGGAAAATTGGATTAATAGACATTTTTCGACTGAGGAAATACCTATAACAGATGCAAGTGATTTTGCATTTTTAACTCCTGCATTACCTTTACGAGGTTATGATTATGCAGAGAAAATTGGTACAAAGTACAGTTTATTAAATCTGGAATTGCGAGTTCCTATAATCAGATTTTTAGTTACCGGACCTTTACCCTTATTGTTTCAAAATATTTTAGGAAGTGCTTTTATCGATATGGGTTCTGCGTGGGATAATACAAAAAAATTAAAGTTTTTTGAAAGAAACGGTTCGGGTAAAACCGTTACAAAAGATTTATTAATAGGAACCGGTTACGGTATAAGATTTAACTTTATCTTTTTATGGCGTATCGATTCAGCATGGTCGTTTGACGGAAATCATTTTTCGCGACCAAAATACTATCTATCGTTAGGTTTGGATTTTTAGAAGGAAAAGGGGTAATCCCTTTTCTTTTAATTAAATATAGAATTTTTTTATATCAAAAAATTTTATTAATTTGATGTATTGATGAGTTATATTTAGCGGAAATTATGAATATTATTTTACGATTTTTTAAGAAAGGGGAAATCGAAAAGTTATTAAAAGAGGGGAGCAGGTTAATTGAGGAAAAAGAATATGAAAAGGCTTTGCCATTGTTCGAAAAAGTCTTAACATATGATGATAAAAATTTATGTGCAATATACGGTATGGCAAAAAGTAATTATTATATTAATAATTACGAAATGGCAAAAAATATTTTTACCGATTTGGTTAATAATCCTTTAAATACATTTTTTGAAAGTTATTATTACTTATATAAAATTGAAATTGAAAACCAGGAATTATCTTCTGCGGTAAAATATTTAACTTTATATATTGAAAAAGGTAAAGATAAAGTTGCTGCATATAAACTTAGGGCAGAGTTAAATTTTAAATTTAATAAATATTTGGATGTTATTGACGATTGTGAAAAGGTGCTTATTTCAAGTCCCGATGATATGGATGCTTTTAAGTTAATGATAAAATCCAGAATTAAAACGGATCAGTTAAAAAAGGCACTTATAGATGTTAATAAGGCATTAGATAATTACGGTAACAGCCCCGATTTATTAAATATCCGAAGTTATTTGAGATATCTTAACAGAAATTATTCTGATGCATTAAATGATATAAAATCAGCAATATCGTTAAATAATTTTTATCCTGATTCTTATTATACTTTTGCATTAATTCAAATAAAAGTAAATCAACAAACCGATGCCCTAAATAACTTAAATAAAGCAATTGAACTTAATCCTAATTTTGCAGATGCTTACATAGTTAGGGCAGAATTATTCACTCAATTAGATAAACCGGATGAAGCTTTAGCCGATTATAAAAAAGTACTGGAATACTTTCCTGATAATTCCGATTATCATTTTAAAAGCGGTAAATTGAATATGTTGTTGTTTGACTTTACAGCCGCAAAAATTAATTTTGAAAAGGCTTTAATTTTAGATTCAGGAAATCATATATATTTGTTTTACTTAGCATGCACATATAAAGAATTAAAAAGGTATAAAGAGCAACAAGATTATTTAAATAGAGCGTTGGAAATAAAGCCGGATTATGAAGATGCATTATTAGAATTAGGCATATTATTTTACAAAGCAAAACTATTTAAAGATGCTATTAAAATATTAGACAAATTGATTTCGATAAATTCGGAAAACAGGAGAGCATATTTTTATAGAGCAAAGGTAAAAGAACAATTAGCAGATAATTACGGTGCAAATTCTGATTATACAATAGCATTATTAGATCCTAATTATTATGATGCATGGGTTTCAAGAGGATTATTAAAAGTAACTCGTTCAGATTTTCATGGAGCGGTTTTAGATTTTAATAAAGCTATTGCTTTAAGACCCAACAACGGAATTATTTATATTTACAGAGCAAAAGCATTTGTAAAATTGGAGAAGCACGGAGAAGCTTATGACGATTTTACAAAAGCTTTGGAAATATTACCTTCTAATGTTGAATGTTACTATTTTAGAGGGTTTATTAATTACGATATGAGACGATTTAAGAATGCAATTAGTGATTGGGAAAAAGCAGTATCGTTAAAACCCGATTTAGCTTCTAAATTGAACGATAATATAAATAAAGCTAAAATTAAAGTAGGAAATTAAAAGAATAAGTTATCTCTTTTTGGTGGGTATTTTAGGGCTAAATAAGTCATCGTCATCATCATTTGTGTATCTATCAAATAAATTTTCGGTATTATTATCGCTTTTAGAATCATATGGGCGTAAAGGAGCCAGAGGACGGCTATAAACTTTGCCTTCAGGCTGTTCTTCGTTAGATGCAGAGTTTAATATTTGAAATCTGTTTTCTCTACTTATCGATTTAGCTTCTTTTAAATGTTCGTCAGTCCTTGATTCTTTGTTACGAGATTTTTCTTTTTTGCGTTCGGTTTTTAATTTTTCTTTATTTCGCTGTCTTTCTTTTTCTTGGTTTTTTTGTCGTTCTTTTTGCTTTTCTTTCTCTTTTTCTCTCAAATCTTGTAACGATAATAGCTTAACTTCGTCTTTACTTTCTTTTTTACTTGAAGTTGAATCTTTTATCGAGGTTTTAACTGCAAGTTTTGGCTTTTCTTCTTTTACCGGTTCAATTTGATATGGTTCTAAATTGCCGCTTTTTTTCTTCTTAATTTTAAAGCTGATGTATGAAACCGTTAATATTACAATCATTAATACAGTAAAAATCTGTAATGTGGTAAATATTGCGTCCTTTAATTCCATTTTGTATCTATTTATTTTTTATTTACAACAATAATAAATTTAGTATCCAATTGCTATAATAATTTAAATTTTATTTATTTTTTTTCAAAATACTTTAGTTTTGTAACCGCAATACGTATCTGAGCTATCGATAAATTATTGTTTTTAATTTTAAGTTCAGAAACTTCTTTGAGACCTGAATTATATAAAATCTCTATTTTTTTAAAGTCTGATGGTAATAATATCGTATCAATATTAGTATTGGGGTCAAATTCTATTATAGATTCAATCTGTAAAGCAACAATAGATTCGTGTGTTTTAAGCATATCAGCAATTTTACCCAAACTGTAACCACGCTTAAGTAGCTTGTAAGTGCCAATAATATTTTCCGGCAATTTAGTAATTACCTCGTAGTCAGGTTCGGTTTTATTTAACTGCTTTTCTTTAATAAAATCATTAATTGCATCCAATATTTCCGCACCGAGCTTATTAAACATACGCTGATTGAAGCCATCAATATTAAGTAAATGTTCTGGAGATTTTGGCTTTTCTAAAGATATATTACGCAATATTTCATCAGGGCAAACTAAACTTGGGGTTTGTGAGTACCTTGATGCAACAACCTTTCTAATATCTTTTAATCGGGTAAATAATTCTACATTAAGCTCATAATTTTCTACTTCTTTTTTGCCAACTTTGTTATTGTTCTCATTATATTGTAAAAATAATTCAATTCCTTTTTCGGTTAAAACCAATACATTGTTTACGTTTTTCAATAAACATTTATCTAATAACGAGTTTAGGCTACTATCAATTTCGTTTCTGGAAAAATGTGCACAAGTTCCAAAAGTTGTTAAGTTTTTAAATCTATCGGATTTCGTATTTCCTGTCAAAACGCTGTATAAATTCCTTATTCGCATTCGCTGATACGACTCGTGTACTGATTTTAAAATTACCTCTTCCAAAAATTCAATTGTAGAAGTGTTAAAGCCTAAGTCTCCTTTACAATTATCACATTTTCCGCATCTATAATCAATGTTATTCTGTCCAAAATACTCAAGAATAAAATTAAACCTGCATTTATCGGAATACACATAATTTACCATTTCATTAATTTTTGAAAGTGTTTCCGCTTTTTGAGCATCTAAATCCGAAAAATCAAGCTTAAGCAGTTTAGAATCAACCCTTGGTGTTTCCATATAAACAACCGTACTTAGAACCGGAGGAGTGTATTCAACTATTCCTATTGCATTAAGTTTTTTTAAGCTATCTTCAATATCATCAAATGGAACGTTATACTTATTTGAAAGTTTGTTTAAGTCAATTTTTAGATTGTTAATAAATAAATTGCTCCCATATTCACGTAATAATAAAAGAATAGTATCTTTTAGTTTATTATTAGCAATTTTATCTATATAAATGCGCAAATCATTAATATTTAGTAAAAATTTAATTAAGTGTTTTGCTTGGTAGTTATCGTATAATTTAAAGTATCCTGCTTTTACCAAAATTGAAATAATTGAGTGTATAAGATTAATATTAAAATCGGCGGAATTTAATATTTTATAAAAATCCTTATTTAACGGAATACCATTGTCACTTTTCATTCCAATTGCAACTCTACCATAGTTACAAATAGCATTGTAGATAGTAATTATTTGCTCACGATTAGGAAAAGAATTTAACTGAATAAACTCTATTGTTTCTTTTTCGTTCTTGTCATATAATAGGTAAATATAAGATTCTTTTCCGTCTCTTCCGGCTCTTCCAATCTCTTGGTAATAGTTTTCGATAGAAGAAGACATGTTATAATGAATTACAAGTCTAACATTATTTTTATCAATACCCATACCGAATGCCGTTGTTGCACAAATTACGTCAATATTACCTTTAATAAAATCATCTTGAATCATTTTTCGCAAATTTGATTCCAAACCTGCATGGTAAAACTCTGACTTAATACCGTTAAATCGTAAAAATTGTGAAATCTCTTCAACATTTTTGCGTGTTGCCGCATAAATAATAGTTGTTGAATTATACTTTTTTACAAGTTCTAAAGTCTTAAATTTTTTTTGATTTGTTCTAATAACGTTTAAAACCAAGTTATCTCTTTCAAAACCGGCTATAAAAATTGAAGGATTACTTAAGCCGAGTTGGTTAATAATATCTACTCTTATTTTTGGAGTTGCTGTTGCAGTAAAAGCAGATATACCTTTAAAGTTAATATAATCTTTAAAATCTCTAATTTTTTTATAACTTGGTCTAAAATTGTGTCCCCATTCGCTAATACAGTGAGCTTCATCTATAAATAAATATTCTAAACTTAATTTAGAAAGCCTTTCAACAAAAATCGAGTTTTCTAATCTTTCGGGTGCCAGATATAAAAGTTTAATATTTCCCGAGTAAATATCGTTAAATATTTTTTCTATTTCTTTATATTCCAAAGTACTATTAATAAAAGCTGCTACGGTTTTTGTTTTATTTAAAGCATCTACTTGATCTTTCATTAAAGCAATGAGAGGAGAAATTACAATAGATAGCCCGTCTTTACATAATGCAGGAATTTGATAACATAGCGATTTACCTGCTCCGGTTGGTAAAATAGCCAAAATATTTTTGTTTTGTAAAATAGTATCAATAATTTCTTCTTGATTATCTCTAAAACTACTATAGCCGAAAAAATTTTTTAATACTTCGTATGGTGTCATAAAAATCAATAATGTTTAAAATTTAGATGTACCAAAATAGTAAAAAGGAAATAATAAAAATTAAAAAAGTGAAATTCTCATTTTAAAAGTTTTTTTTTATTTATGATAATTTTTAGCTTGTCAAAATAGTATAACATCAGTAAAAATAATAAATTATTTATGGTACAGATATTGCATGGCAGTAACAAAATAAGTAAATTAAAGGATAAAAATATCTTAAATTTTAAATAATGGATAGGTAAAACATGGCTGATGAAAAAATGGTAGTAGCAAAACTTGAAGATTTGCTAATGGAAAAAAAACAAGCTGAAGAAAGTGAAAGAATTGATAAAGTAGCTATAATTGGTGCCGGTGTTATGGGGCAAGGTATAGCTCAAACAATATCTTCGGCAGGAATTGATGTTTTAATTATTGAAAAAGATGAGCATGGAATTGAAAAAGCAAAAGAGGGATTAAAATTATCTATGGAGCGCGAAATTGCCAGATGGGCAATGACAAAAAGCGAAATGAAATCGATATTTAGTCGCATGATGTGGTCAACTGATTTAGAAGATGTTAGAGAATGTGATATTATTATTGAAGCTGTTGAAGAAAATTTGGAATTAAAAAGATATTTATTTAAAAAATTTGATGAAATAGCAAAAGAAGAAACTATCTTTGTTTCTAATACTTCTACATTAAGTTTATCTAAGATTGCAGAAATTACCGGAAGACAAGATAGAATTATAGGAATGCATTTTTTAAATCCGGTTCCAAAAGTTGCTTTGGTTGAACTTATTAGAACAATTGAAACAAGTGAAAAGACAATTGAAATAACAAAACATTTTGCAAGTAAAATTGGCAAAACTGCTGTTGAAGTTTATGAATACCCCGGATATGTTACTACAAGAGCAATTATTCCTTTATTAAATGAAGCAATGCACATATTATTAGAAGGTTTGGCAAGTGCAAAAGATATTGATACCGCATTAAAACTTGGTTATAGTTTTCAGACCGGTCCTTTAGAAATGGCAGATGCAATGGGTTTGGATGAAGTATTAACTTGGATGGAGCAATTATGGGCAGTTTTAGGGGAACCAAGGTATAGACCTTGCCCAATTTTAAGAAAACTTGTAAGAGAGAAAAAGCTTGGTAAAAAAACAGGCGAAGGTTTCTATAAATATGACCATAACGGTAAAATAATATCTTAACTTATTATTGAGGATAAAATGAAAATATTAGTTTTAAATTGCGGAAGTTCATCAATTAAATATCAATTAATAGATACTGATAAAGAAATAGTAATGGCAAAAGGTTTGGTAGAACGCATAGGTATGTCTAGTGCTGTTTTAACCCATACACCGCACGGAAAAGAAAAAGTTAGAATTGTAGGTGAAATTTTAGATCATACAATTGCTATTGAATATGTAATTGCTGTTTTAATGAGTCCAACACATGGTGTATTAAAAGATAAAAACGAAATTGATGCTGTAGGGCATCGTGTAGTACACGGCGGTGAAACTTTTTCCGGCTCGGTTTTAATTACGGATAGAGTAGTAAAAGCTTTGGTTGATAATATTGAATTGGCTCCATTACACAATCCCCCGAATATTAAAGGTATTGAAGCAGCAAAAGCTCACTTACCAAATACTCCTCAGTGTGGTATTTTCGATACTTCTTTTCATAGTACTATGCCGGAACATGCGTACTTGTACGGCATTCCGTATGAACTTTATAAACGCTATAAAATAAGAAAATACGGATTCCATGGTACTTCACATCGTTTTGTATCGCAAAAAGCTGCATTAATGTTAGGTAAGCCAATTGAAGAATTAAAAATAATTACCGCACATTTAGGTAACGGAAGTAGCATGGCAGCTATTGATGGAGGGAAATCGATTGATACAACTATGGGCTTTACTCCGTTAGAAGGTTTAATTATGGGAACACGTTGCGGTGATATGGATCCTTCGGTTATTTTATATATAATGAGTAAAGAAGGCTTAAACATGAGTGAAGCCAATACTTTAATGAATAAACATAGCGGTTTAATTGGCTTAAGCGGAGATAGTAGCGATATGCGCGAAATTGAAAGCGGAGTTATGGAAGGCGATAAAAGAGCAAAACGTGCTTTCGATGCTTTTACTTATAGGATCAAAAAATATGTAGGTTCTTATATTGCAGCATTAGGCGGATGTGATGCTTTAGTTTTTACCGGCGGTATA
>ERZ795059.2207-NODE-2207-length-20425-cov-9.326313_pt1 | contig 20425 bp, 16 predicted proteins | sample MGYA00375143_ERZ795059 | MGnify/ENA primary metagenome ERZ795059 (study PRJEB30188, sample SAMN05720168) | activated sludge metagenome | isolation source: Anaerobic digester | place: USA | collected 2015-01-07 ... | reverse complement strand
ACTGGTGGGCCGGAGGTGCTTGAACTCAGAGACACGCCAATACCCGATATTGATGATGATTTGGTACTGGTTCGGGTCAAGGCAGCCGGTATCAACTATGCCGACATCATGCAACGCATGGGACTGTATCCGAACGGGCCGCAGCCCCCGTTTCCAGCAGGATTCGAAATTGCCGGCATCGTCGAGAAAACCGGTGCGAACGTCCACAACTGGAAGGCGGGCGATGCGGTGATGGGCCTGTGCAGCGGGGGATACAGCGACTTTGCCGTCGCCGACCCGCACGGCCTGATGCGCAAACCCGAGTCGGTCGATTTCATCCACGCCGCCGGCATCCCATGCCAGTACCTGACCGCCTACCACGTCCTGTTGACGCTGGGGCGGCTGACCTCCGGCCAGACCGTGCTGATTCAAGCCGCCGCAGGCGGGCTGGGAACCGTGCTGATGCAAATCGCGCGCAATTCCGGCGCCACTGTAATCGGCACGTGCGGCACGGACCAGAAAATTGATCTTCTCCGCCAGCTTAAATGCGACCATCCCGTCAACTACAGCACGCAGGACTTTGAAGAAGAAGTCCGGCTCATTACGGGCGGTTGCGGGTGTGACCTCGTCATCGAATCCGTGGGGGGCCAGATATTCGAGAAAAGCCTACGGTGCATCAAGACTCGCGGACACATGATCGTCGTCGGGGCTGCATCCGGAGCCCCCGGGAGCGTCTGCGTGCTTGGCAACTGCATAACAGTTTCAGGTTTCAACCTTATGGTTTACCTGACCGACCAGTCCGCCATGGTCAACGCGCACCGCGATTTGCTCCAGTGGCTGGCAGAAGGCGCGCTGGAAATCGTTGTCAACCATGTCCTGCCGTTGGAACACGCCGCAGAAGCCCAACAACTGATCGCCGAACGGAAAACGACCGGGAAGGTCGTGCTGAGAGTAGACGATTAGGCAAGGGGGCTGAAAGTCCGCCATAGGAGGACTGTTAATTCGCCTGCGGCGGATAATCCCCACATCACCGCCTCATGAGCGCGAACACACCCCAGCCCAGGTATTCACGCGTGTACGCGGCGTAGCGCTCGGGTTCTGAGGTCAGTTTGGCTCGAACCTCTTTCGCGAGTTCGTCGCCGGGGTTGGCTTCAAGCCATCGGCGCATGGTGAGCCATTTGGCCGCCTCGTATCTGTCCCAGCCGTCCTGGTCAGCCAGAACCATTTCAACGACGTCGTAGCCAAGGCGGCCGAAAGACGCGAGAAACTCTGGAAGCGTGAGAAAGTCGGAGATTGAGTGGGCAAGACACCCCTTGGCGATGTCTTCCGTCGGCGGCAACTGCCGCCAGTAGGGCTCGCCGATGAGGATGATCCCTCCGGTGCGCAGGCTCCGCGCCAGAAGCTCGATGGTGCCGGCGACTCCCCCGCCGATCCACGTGGCGCCGACACAGGCTGCCACACCGGCCTTCTCGTCAGAGACGTAGCCCGCGGCATCGCTATGGATGAACGTGACGTGATCCGCGACGCCGAGTTCTTCAGCACGGCGTTTCGCTTGCTCGGTGAACAACTGGCTCATGTCGATGCCCGTGCCGATGATTCCGTAATCGCGTGCCCAAGTGCACAGCATCTCCCCTGAACCGCTGCCGAGGTCGAGCACGCGGGTTCCCGGTTCCAGACGCAGCGCCGCGCCGAGCGTGGCGAGCTTTTCGGGTGTGAACGGGTTATGGATGCGGTGAGCGCTTTCGGTGATGTTGAAAATCCGTGGAATATCCAAAAAAAAATCTCCTTACGGGTTTGAATAGATTCGGTAACTGCTTAACAATGATTATATAGTTGAAGGTAGGATGTTGGCCAATATTGGAGAGCGCAAACCACTGGATAATAACGCAGCCACTTGTTATTATATGGTTGCGGTTTTATCCAAGGAGAACAAGGTATGTCCTCAGCAATGGACAAGGCGATCACGATTGTCGCCGGGCACGGGGGAACGATCCGGACCGGAGAGGCGCTTGCACGCGGCATTCACCCGCGCACGCTGTATGCGCTCCGGGACAATGGGACGCTCGAAATGGTCGCACGCGGACTTTACCGCCTCGCCGGTCTTCCACCTGCGGGCGATCCAGACCTGGCACTCGTTGCCGGACGCATTCCACAAGGGGTGGTTTGCCTGATCTCCGCCTTGGCGATTCACGCGCTGACCACGCAGATCCCGCACCGAATCGACCTTGCGATCCCCCGGACCGCCCGTTATCCGGTCTGCGCCGGTGCGCCACTGGCGATTTACCGATTCGCCCTCACCTCATACCAGGCCGGTGTGACGCAGCACGACGCCGGTGGGGTGAAAGTCAAGGTTTACACCCCGGAGAAGACACTCGCGGATTGTTTCAAATACCGGAACAAAATCGGACTCGATGTCTTCCTGGAGGCGCTGGACGCTTACCGCAAACGTCCTGGCGCTTCCCTGCAGAAGATTCTGGAGTATGCCCGGGTGGATCGGGTGGAAACCAAGATTCGTCCGTACCTGGAGGCCAAGGCATGAGCAGGGACATCGCTGCCTCCGTTCACCAGCGCCTTCTCAACCATGCCAAGAAAGAAGGCGTTCGATTCAATGATGTGCTTCAACGGTATGCGATGGAACGTTGGCTGTATCGTCTCTCGAAGAGCGAGTACAGGGAGCGGTTCATTCTCAAGGGCGCGCTGTTGCTTATTGCCTGGGATTTGCCGGTGACGCGCCCGACCCGCGACATCGATATGCTGGCCCGGGTTCAGAACGATCTAGATGGGATTCGCCAGTTGATCGGAGATTTGTGTCGTGTGGAATGCGAAGAAGACGGACTCATCTTCGCCGCCGAATCTGTGACCACCGAACGCATTGCAGAAGATGCGCTATACGAAGGAGTGCGCGCCAAGTTCAATGGCTCTCTGGGCAACGCCCGAATCGCCATGCAGATCGACCTGGGGTTCAGTGATGTCGTTACTCCGTCCCCGGTCGACCTTATCTATCCAACGATTCTGGATCAACCGGCTCCGCGCCTCAAAGCGTACAACCGTGAAACCGCTATCGCCGAGAAGCTCGATGTCATGGTGAAACTCGGAGAATTGAACAGCCGTATGAAGGATTATTACGACCTCTGGACCTTGGCGCGGCATTTTGAATTCGACGGCAGCGTACTGACCGACGCCATCAAGGCCACCCTGGAGCGTCGTGGACGACGGCTGCAAACGAACCAATTGCCAGGCCTCGAAGATGCCTTCGCCCAAACGCCAAGCAAACAGACGCAGTGGAAAGCGTTTCTCCGGCGGACTGTTCCCGACCAGCAGGACGTGGAACTTAAGGAGGTAGTCTCCACTATCCGCGCCTTTCTTTCGCCCTTGCTTACCGGTATCAGCGCTGGTGAACCGTTTGAGAAACAGTGGAAACCGAAACGCGGATGGACACGCGGGGGCAACTCCAAGTAATGAGGCGCCGTTGTGTAAATTGTACACGCAAACCCGCTGTCGGTGGAACTGTCAATCCGTCTGCGGCGAATACTCAGGTCTTAGATCATTTGTAAATTGGAGCGAAGCGAAGACCCGCCGATGAAGGCTGAAAACAACTCTATGCCGGATCTAGGCGCCGGAAAAACCAGCACTGTTGGCTAAGGCGCGTTTCCGGGCCAATACGCTCATCGCGAATATCAAGCACGCGGAGTAGTACAACGGGTAGCAGAATCGCCCTATATCACTGCTGAACCCCGCATATTTCCAACCGGACACGAAGATATCGGAGACGTAGATGATAAGGGCTCCGGAAAGGATGAGGCGGCCGACAGGTCCTTCGGATGCTCCGAACGCGGTAATCACCATCGTGCTGATGGCTGTAGCGTAGATACAAACCGCGATGACTTCGGCAGGGTTCTGCACCTGGGGCAGAAGCCATCGTAAAATAATAACGAGTACAATTGCCATGGGGCCTGCAGCAACCCCTACACGTTTCCAGACGATTCCTTTTGTAATGAACGCGCAAATGAAGGCCACGTGGGCCAGGCAAAACGCGAACAGGCCGGTGAGGAAATATTGCGCTCCGAGCACGTCGCCACACCAGCAAGCGATCAATCCGGCGATAATGAACCGCCCGTAGACGGAATACAGTCCACCCGCAGCAATGGCAACCAGCACAAAGCCCGTCGAAGCGCCCAGAACGCAGGGAAGGTGCAGGGCCCCCCACCCGCTGCTAACGGCCAGCGTCACCCCCATGGCACAGAAGGCTGAGATTACAAGAAACATCCACGGCACTATGGATCGCCAGAGTTCTTGACGTCCCGTGTATCTAAACCCCGTCTTGGGAAAAGTTTCGTCCTGGTTCATGTTCCAAAGCATACTATCGCATTGGCGCGCAATCAAGAAACCGAAACAGAATAGCGCCCCGCACCTTTATGGGGTGACATTTGCTGTTGGCAAAATGGAAGTTCTATTTCCAAACCGGCGCTCTGACGTTTCCGCCCAAAAAGGATTAGGTTATGGACGGAACACTTCAAGTTGGATTTCGGCGATAGCCCGGTAATCTTTTGTGTTGGCGGTGCAAAGGCGTTGTCCATTTTCCACCGCTGTGGCCGCAATCAAGGCATCGGGGATGCCGATGTTTGACTTCATGGCGTATTCCTCCAGGTAAATGGAGGCGCGGTGACCGATATTCTCCGAGAGCGGAAGTATCTGAAAATCCAAATTGGCGAGTGCAGCCTTGGTTGAATGCAATTCGCGTTTGTCACGGGCGCCCCGGATCAGTTCCATGTAACTCACGATGGAAAGCTCCAGGGTGTCGGCCCGGTCAATGGCCGCCGCGGCACGGGAATTTCCCCGCAATGCCCATATGATGACGTCCGTGTCAAAGAGCATCGAACCGTCCTTTTCGAAGCGCGCGTACATAGGCTACGGGATCATCCATATCGCTGCGATCCGCCCACATGCCAAACGCCTGCTGATCTTTCATGCTGGGGCGTTCCGGTTTGCGGATGGGTTCAATGCGGGCAACCGGCTTGCCCCGGTTGGTAAGCGTAACCGGCTCATTCCGGTCAATGGCGTCAAGAATCTTCTTGGGGTCGCGCCTCATGTCTAAAATGGTTGCCTTCATATGCGTTGCTCCATGCATTGTATGCACTTATAGTATGCACTTTCCCCCATCTCCAGTCAAGACGCGTGGAATTCACGCCCTCAATCCGCAGATCCTGGACAGTAGCCGTCTTCCGTGTTCTCCCCCGGACACGCATGGTAGCCGTCCGAGTTAAAGAACTGGATCAATCGCAGGAGTTCGGACAGGTTGATGTGCCAGTCTTGGGGATTGTAGTCGCTGGCATGGGGAGAACAGGAAGTATCGCCCGCGCCAGGAGCATACCCCTCCTCCCCTGCCGCATCACAATGATACCCACTTGAATTAAAGAATTGAATAACCCGCAACAATTCCGACAGATTTATGTGGTTGTCTCCATTCTGGTCGGCAGTATGCGATTCCGTCTGGCCTTCGCCTTCCTCGATGCCTTCACCCTCCTCCGGCGAGCCTTCGGAGGGCACGCCCTCTCCCTCGCCCTCATTCTGGCCTTCACTTACGCCTTCCCCCTCCTCCGGCGAGCCTTCGGAGGGCACGCCCTCAACCTCGCCCTCATTCTGGCCTTCACTTACGCCTTCGGTGTAACCTTCGGTCATGCCTTCGCCTTCGACCTGTCCCTCCTCCGGTGAACCTTCGGAAGGCGCGCCCTCGCCTTCACCTTCGCCTTCCCCTTCCCCTTCACCTTCGCCTTCCCCTTCGCCCTCGCCTTCCCCCTCGCCTTCACCCGGAATGGGGATTTGGAAGTCTATCCGCTTGATTAAGTTCAACACGGGTTGATCGCCAGCGTAGTCGAAGGTATCGCCATAGTTCGTGTAATCGCGTCCTCCAATGGACCAATTGCCGATGCCGGTATCCGTAACCGGGTCCATCCCATCCCCTCCTAGTTGCGAAATGTCTTTGATCGCGAAATGGACCGTGGCACCCGGCGTCAGGCGCGCGAGGTCGGCGGGATTCGCCAAGGTAAAGGGCACCCATACGGATTGGTAGTATTTCCAGTACTTGGCGAATTTTCCATCCGTACGCTCGGCTATGGCGTATCGGGCATCGGCGAGAATTTTTACGGGCGTTGCACTGTCCCAACTGTCGTTCATGATGGGCAAGAAAGCGTAACGCAGTTCATATGTCGAATAGCTATACGGGTTGTTCTTGTACTTGTCCATGAAGCCTATCTCAAAGGAAAGGGATTGTGGCAACCATGTCACCGCGGGAGAATTGATGGTTTCGTTGTTCTGGGGTTCGGGATCGTTGAGAAATTCAACTTCATCGAATCGCGCCTCGTAAGGCGCCTGGGCAATTCCCTCATAGGGTTTGAAGGAAATGTACCATCGGTACCAGGTATTGAAATAGGCCTCTCCCATATCGCGCAAACTGGAACTCGGATACGGATAATCGGAGGACGATGCCCATGCGTTGTTGTGCTGGGGGTGGGCATCCACGATAACATGCGTCCAACCGCCGCCCTGGTTGCAGATTTCGTGATACCAGTGACCTCCAGTCTCGTTAAAAGGACCTATGTTCGTGGTGGGCTCGGGACGGTTGCCCCAGCCACCGGGGCCGTTGGTCAGCGAAGCGGGCGCTTGAAAATACATGCTCATCCGGTTGGCGTTTTGGGATTGAGGCAAGGCCACTGGGCTCGAGGAAGAACTGGTGTTGGTAAAATAGAGATAAGGATGGCCGACCGTTATGCCATGCGCCACGGGATCGGTTCCTAATGCCAAAAAATCAAGATAATGCTGTTTCGTTGTCACAAATTCGCCGAACGTCCCCGTGCTGTTCACGCCGCCGGTCACACAAGCGCGCAGGCAATGGCCGCGCACGGCGTTCACGGCGTCAATCTCCAGATACCCATACGTCGAAAATCCCATATGCGAAGAATTGTAGGTGTTGAGATATTGATAGAAGCAATTGTAAATCGTATCGTTGGGATCGGGATACGCCGAGGCCGTCCGCCAGCCGCCGCAATCGTAGTCCGTCATATAGTAGCCGGGCGCGGGATTTTCCTGGGCAGTGGTATAGATCCACTGCGCGCTGCTGCCTGGATTGGCGTCCAGCGCCGTGGCCGGAAGATTGTCAAAATCCACGAACACGTTGTTCCAGATAGTTTTAATGGTCTCCTCCTGATTGAATCCATCCGGGGTGGCTGCGCTGACGGTGTGGGCGCAATACCAGTCGAGTCCATTGACTGGGCAGGCAATGACCCGGCGCACCGGCATTTGCAGGAATCCGTTGGGATCGTTTGCGCGCACCCAGTTATGGGCATAATGAAGCCATTCATTACGATAGGTTTCGGACTGATGGGCGAACCAGGAGATTTCGTCATAGCCCCAAATCCAGGGAGTGCCGATGTCCTGCCCTTCCTGGCCGCTCGCACCCCAGTTGTCGAACTCGACGAGATAGGGTGAATGCTCGCAAGACCAACCACTGGGCGTGATGCCTCCGGCGGCGCGGCCATAGATACTGTCCTCACTTCCCATGACGAGCATTCCCTGCTCCGGCGAAGAAGGCGCCTCCGCTATCCGAAGCGGAAACGACAGGAAATCAAACAGCAGCGCGCCGTCCTCGACACCGCCATCCCAGCCTTGTCCCCATACATGCGCGTCGCACAGGACCCTATGGCGGCGCGCATGAAGTGCGGCGTAGCCGCGCACACGGCCCAGCATGTCGCGCCAAAACAGATGTCCGGGATCATTGTCATCCATGATGTTCATCTGACCAAAATGAACCGCTTCGTATCCGGTGTCAATGTATCGAGCAGCCAGATAGAAGAACCACATCCGGGTTTCGAGACGGCTCATATCGGGCACGGACGCCCCCGCTTCCCAATAATCGTGCTGCGTCCAGGGTTCTACGCCGCCAGCGGGATAGAGCATGGCCTCATAACTGAAATTACGGGTTTCGACCGGCAATCCAAATTCTTCAAAGACCCACGATGGTATCGGTATCTGATCCACGGCCACGGTCACTATCTCAAAGATTCCCGCCTGTAAAATCACTTCGGAATCCATTGCGTGAACCTGTTGCACGGCTGCCGATGCATGCGACAAACGGTCTTCCAATGTGTCTTCCTGGCCCCAGAGAAACATGCTGCGCCCGATGAATTTAACCCCGATATTGCCGAACAAACGCACGTGATCATCCAAATCCCCGACATTATCCGCAAGCTCGTAGAAGGTAATGGCGCGCGCGAGATAGTCTTCGAGCACTTGCCTTGAAATCGGGCCGTCGAAATCATAAGCTCCCTTTTCGATTGGTTGGGAAAAGACATCGCATGACACCATGACAATCGCTACTGACAGGACTATTCGGGACCGGTGAAACACTAAGACCATAATAGCTCCCTTTCATAAACGCACAACTTCATTATCCCTGCACTCTGCCGAAGTTTTTATGACACTTAAAAGATACCATATTTGATGGCAATCGGCAAAAGCGTTACTTATTTTTCTCAGGATCGATATTCGGCATGCATGGAACACCTTGATTTTGTGATGTCAAAAAGACAAGATTGACAGGCGTCATCGTGGCAGGTGCACCTATGGCCGTAATAACTTCTTTTGGAGATATTTGGAAAGATGAGTACATTCCCCCCGGTTCCCAAGCGGATGTTCGGCAATACCGGCGTGAGTATATCCAAACTCTGTTTAGGCAGTGGATCCTTTATGCGCGCAGACAGTCCGTCATTGTTGGATGAGGCCCTGCGGCACGGCGTGGATTGCTGGGAGATCGGTTCTTTTACCGGAAAAGCGTATGCCGAGTACTTTGAAAAACATCCCGGAATACGGGAAAAAGTCTTTCTATCGGGAAAGGTATTCTCAGCGATTCCCGCGATCATGCAGGAACATCTGGACAAAGCGCTCAACGAAAATGGGATTTCCCATATTGACTTTTTGGCCATCCATACAGTCGACAACGCAGCGGTGCTCACGGATGAAGTGCGAAGATGGGCTGATAAGGGCAAAAAGGAAAAGAAGATACGTTTTTTCGGATTTTGCACCCATGAAAATATGGATACATGTCTCAGCGGCGCAGCGGATCTTGGGTGGATAGACGGTATTCAAACGGTTTACAACTATCGGTTGCAGCAGCAACACTGCATGGAAGATGCGCTGCAAAAGTGTCATGAGAAAGGTATCGGGATATTTGCTATCAAGTCCATGGGGCTATGTGTCAAACGGGAAGCTGAGTTGCCTGGATTTGTGCAAAATAAGGAACAAATGACTTCCCTGCTGGCAAATTACGCCATGTCCTTCGAACAAGCAAAATTAAAGGCCATTTGGCGGAACCCTCATGTGACCTCTATCTGCTCGCTCATGCCCACCGTGGCGATCGTGCAATCCAATGTAGCCGCCGCGATAGACGAGCGTCCTCTTCATGCTGAAATTGAGACATTGTTGGCAAATTATGCCGAAAACACCGGGAGATACTTCTGCCGCCGTTGTGGCAGGTGTGAAACGGCAAATGCGGACAAGATCCCAATACTCAGGATCATGGACATGCTCATGTATTTAAGAGGATACGGCATGAAGGATCTCGCCACTAAGTTATTTGAGCAAATCCCTCCGGAGATCCGCAGTAAGATAGACACGAGTGATTATTCGATGGCCGAAGCCCTCTGCCCGCAAAAAATGCCGATAACGCAACTCATGAAAGAAGCCGTGCTGGCGTTGGATGAATAAATCGTGTACGCACATAGAAAACCACATTTAGTCTCTTTAGATTTCTCCTTTAAAATGGTGATTTACTGCGAAATGTTCAAAGGAACTCTTATTCATGAGACACAAGGTTGTAGAGCACAGTCTCTGGATCATAGTCATGGTGTCTTTTTCCCCGATCTGTTTTGCGGGGGAGGCGGTACAGGGTGATAGCGAGACTGCCGGGGGCTGGGAGAAATATTCGGGGAACCCGGTTTTAGGCGGTGAGCTTGGCACGTGTTTTGACATTGCGGTTCTGAAAGAAGACGATCTTTTTCGCATGTGGTTTTCCTGGAGGCCAAAGGAGAGTATTGCACTGACGGAGAGCAAGGACGGCATCCATTGGAGTGATCCGGTCATTGTTCTAGCGCCCAACCCGGAGACGAAATGGGAAGAACGTATTAACCGGCCCACGGTGCTTAAGCGGGATGGGGTCTATCACATGTGGTATACCGGCCAGGACGAAAAACGGTCGTGGATCGGCTATGCCACCAGCGCAGACGGACGGACTTGGAAACGGATGAGTCCTAAACCCGTCTTGTCGCCAAAACAGCACTGGGAAAAGAAGGCGCTGATGTGTCCCCATGTTTTATGGGATGAGCAACAAAGCGAATATCGGATGTGGTACAGCGGCGGCGGCCAGTATGAGCCGGATTCCATCGGATATGCCACCAGCCGCGATGGTTTGAGCTGGGTTCGCTATGCCGAAAACCCGATGTTTAAACCGGATACCTCTCTCGACTGGGAAAAGGATCGCGTCACCGCGTGCCAAGTGGTCCGCCAGGACGATTGGCATATCATGTTCTACATCGGATTCAGCGACATTGATCACGCCCGGATCGGCATAGCGCGCTCCCGTGACGGCATTACCGATTGGCAACGGTTGCCCGCCAATCCCATTCTGGGTCCCGGACAGAATAAATGGGATGCCGATGCCTGTTACAAGCCCTATGCGATCCTGGATAGCGGCCAATGGATGCTCTGGTATAATGGACGAGCGGGCCGTACCGAGCAGATTGGATTGGCCATTCACCCCAGTGAAGAATTGGGCTTTCCGTAAATCCACGATGATGAAACCAAGGCACTCCCCGCCAACCATGCGTTTGCTGGCAAATACTCCATAGGTCTGCTACACTGCGATGGAAACAGGGAGAAGGGTGAAAGTACCAAAGGCTGGATTCAGAACTTGAAGGGAGACAGTGAACATGAGAATCACAATGCATAAACTCGTTTTACTATTTTGCATCTGTGGGGTCATTTTAGGGGCGGGGTGCGCCACGAAGAGCAGTTCCACCTCTGATGGAGGCATTATTGGAACAATTCCTCCGGACAGCAAGTTTGCAAAAATATCCATTGGGATGTCCATGAAGGAGGTCTATGATCTCATCGGAGTGCCGACCGATACGAAAACGTATTCCACCGGCAAAGCCTGGATCCCCTTCTATTTCGGCAGAGACATGGCGCGTACCGAGGCGCTATACAAAGGTGAAGGTAAAATCACATTCACCGGCGTGGGGGTTGGCGGGGTCGCCTTGAAAGTCTATCGGATTATTTACGATCCGAACGAATATGGCTATGTCCGATAAGGCCGCAACAGTTCTGAATAGGCTGACGTGCCGGTTAAGATATGCAATGGCGGCAATGCTGTTGACCTGCCTGGGGGTGGCTCATGGGCAGAATGATGAACATGGCATTGAAAACAGTGCTATAAATGATGCAACAAAAAATCAAGTTCCCTCCGCAGCATTGAAGGCAGTGCGCAACCCAATTCTCGATCTCGAACCCTCCGTATCCGCGCGCGATCCGCTTCTGGTGGAACATCAGGGCGTTTATCATTATTACTACACGGCGGTTGAGCCGCATTCGTCCGGTTTCCACCTGAGTTTGGATGAAGTCCGCTCGACGGATCTGGTGCATTGGTCGGCGCCCCGCCGGCTGTTGGACAAGCCTGATGGCTTTTCCAGTCCGGGGAGTATGATCCGGCATAAGGATCGCTGGGTCATGGCGCTGCAAACATATCCAATACCCCCTGGACAGACATATGGCAGCGACGCGGCGCGCCTCTGGTTAATGGAAAGCGCCGATCTGGAACATTGGGACGCGCCGCGCCCAATCAAGCCGGAAGGGTGTACCGCCCATTGGGCCAAGACCCACCGCCAGATTGACCCGTGCGTTGTATTTCATAACGATAAGTTTTGGTGTTTCTATAAAACCGATGGTCAAATCGGCCTCTTGGTATCACCCGATCTTCAGTATTGGGAAGAAGCCCTGCCTGACCGGCCCGTACTGAGCCGCAAGGAAACCCCTGATAAGGCCGGAATGGAGAATGTCTGTCTGGTGCGTAACGGCGAGGAGTGGGTCATGTTCTTTTCGCCCACCCGCCCCGGGCGGGGCATCGGCGCAGCGCGTTCGGACGATCTCATCGACTGGCGCGACGTACACTATGTGGATTTCCCACCCGTCTCTTGGGCCGATAATGGCCCGACCGCGCCCATGTTATTGGATAAGCGCGAGACGATGGGCGTGTGGTTAATGGTTTTCCATGGCGACCGGGCCGCGCGAAGCCCCCATGGCGGAGCGCTGGGCCTTGCCTGGAGCCACGACCTGAAACACTGGACCCTTCCCTGAAATTACCTAGTCCGCAAGTTGGCAGAGAAGACGGGCCGAGGTGTCGGCAATCTGATCCCCTGCTTTAGCATCGAGATAGCTGCAGCGGGCGGTGCGGACTTCGTATCCGCCACCAAGGAAGGCTTCGGGCGTGCCCACATAGCCGCAGCAGCCGTTGGCAAGTTCGACAATCATGGTGGGTTTCCACGGCGAAGCTTTTTTAATGTTAAGTCCGAACTGGCAGAAGTATTCGGCTGGATTGGCAACAATCCCCGCAGCGCCAATGCGCATGGCTTGAATTTCCGCGTTCACGGTGGGCGATTTGGCTTTCATTGCGCGGACAAGGGCCGCTTCTTTGAGATATACTTCATCGCCCATGCCGAGGCCGATGCCTGGCGCTTCGCGCTTCACAAGTTCTTCATCCGAGCCGCCAAGATCGCGAATAGGCAACGCAAGGATCTCCGACTTAACGGCCAGCGGCACATCCGCCGAAAACTCCGTTTTCGCGAGCACGTTCAACGCGACGGCGCCCACGCTCATACCTACGCGCCGCGCCCATGCCTCACCAAATTCGCCGGGCCGCGGATTTTGATTGTCCACCTGGGTGACATCGCCACAGGCCCCGTTAAGAAACACTACGCCGATGTCGGAACCTAGCCCTCCCCGGATCGTCTGCCGCAGATAGAAGGGCCAATCGGCCGAGACCAGACTTCCGCTAAGCGTGGTGCCGTGGAGGGCGAAATTCACAATACAACCGAGGAGTTTTCCCGTGGTGTCTTCCGCCGCGATCACGGCCACGTCCGGGTCAATCGGTCCGGCTGGCGCGACTATATCCGGATTCATCTTGCCCGGATGCGTGCGGATCGTGCCATCCTTCATTCGAAACCGGCGGTTGTATCCAACGCCATCTTCCTTCCCAAGGCCGCAACCGATCCGCGCCTCGACGGCTGCCTCACTCGCTTTTACCACGGCATCGGCGATCCGCTCGGCGGCGAGTTTACAATACGCTGCATCACTTTCCACATCCCAACAGTTGTCCACCGGCCCGCCATTATGCGTGTGGCTCGCACCCATCATGATGTTGCCAGCGGGTATGCCACAACGCGTCTCCGCCTGTTTGCGGGCCTCCTGCGCCATGTCGAATGGGATAGTAATGAGGTCCACACCAACAATCGCCAGGGCGATGGTTCCATCACTGAAATAGGCGGCTTCTGCGAATAGCGGATCATGCACTCCCTTCGAGAAATTTTTATTGAATCCGCCAGGGATCTCCAAGCCAACCGCAGGAGTGAGATCCGTTCGTGCGAAGCCTGCGCGCAGCGGTTGCGTGTTCGCCGGTGATGCGGCGGCTGCGTCCTGCGCTTCCGCCGGCCACATCACGCCGATCAGCAATACAGCAAAAATGATTGATACAGAAAACAGAAATGTGGTTTTTGAGAAGATGTTGCGAACCGTCATCGTGAATCTCCTAACTGTGATCCAGTAATTTGGCGAAATATTAATTCTACGTCATTGAAGGGCATGCCTTAAAGTGCCTGGCCAGTTTCCGATGCACGGCATTCAGGTTGATGAAAACCTGAAGGAGAAGAGTTTCATTGCCTTCAGTGCAAACTTGAGGCGAACTGGCTTGCCCGCCCATGCGCTCACATCACTGTTGCCTTTCCATGAGACTCCCCGATATAACGAGTTTGCGCCAAACGCATCGCATTCCGCGAGAGAGAATCCGGCGATTTCATTGCCGCTGGCATCGAGCAACGCAACCTTGCCAGTCCCGGAGGCGCTTCCGTTAATGTTCAACAACAGGCGGCGCCCGGAAAATGTGATCGCCGGAGTGGTCAGCGTACCGCCTTCCAGAGGCGCATCAACAAACATGAATCCGTCCAGGCGTTGTTCGAGCCGCTGGATGGAACCTCCTCCTTCCACGCCTAATTGACCATGCGTGCTCGTATATCCGCCATAATATTGATACAAGGTATCGCCATTCCGGACAACCCCTATGCCCATATACAACTGCGAAGAATCAAGTGCTCCTTCCAGACCCACGGGAACGTACGGTTCGCGTGAAGGTCGAATCCAATTCACCCCATCCCGGCTTACCGCCATTTGAATATCGAGATACCCGTCGTTGCCAAATTTTCCCACCGGCGGTTCCGGAAAATGACGATAGAGCGACGGAAACATGAAATAAGCGTCATCCGCCCAAGGATACTGGATACAGGCGGCATTGTAGTGGTCGGAATTGGGAGGATCCTTCTCATCGTAGCTGAAAACAATCGGCACCTCCCGGCTGGGCACGGGAATCTTGTCTTCACCCCAAATGTAGAAGGGTTTCTCCAGCGGCGTGAACGGCCAAGGCTCAAGAATATTGTCCATCTCAATGCGGCCAATTTTTCGTAGCGGATCCCATACTCGAATATTCGCCACGTACTTTTTTAAACGTGTGTCGTAAAAGGCTTGATTGGCGGTGTCCGGCAGCAGCGGAAACACCCGCACCGGCGGTTGTGTCCAATGAATGCCATCGGGCGAATTCCAGATATATAATCCGGCCTTCTGCGGATCCGGCCAGTACATTGCCGACACCGCTTTGAAACGCTGCTCTAGAGGCGCAACAGGATCTAAAAACACGGTGGTTTCCACAGCGCCAGTCAGAACAATATTGTTGTTTTTTGATCCCTGATATTCGATTAGGCCCAAACCGGGCTTTTCCCAGGTCCGCCCATCCGCACTCCGCGCGAAACACTGACAATAGTTGTTTGCCTTGTCCCGGGCGAGATACCACATCTTATACTCGCCTTCATACTGAACAACACTCACGCAGAAGCCGAGTTCGCCCGATTCCCAAGCTCTATCGGGCACGATCACGGGCCCCATTTTAACGGGAGGATTCATGCGCAACGCGATGTTGTTCGATTCGGCAATGAAGCGCGAATCGATGAAAAGCTGTGTTCGTCCGCCCACGTCGATTACGGCATTCGAAGGGTCCACGATCTGTTCGCACAACCACCCGGCGAAGATCTCCTCCGGGGCGCGCGAATCCCCGGCTTTCCGTTCCACCATCCCGATGTCTTGTGCCCAGATCAGCGCCCTGGCCAAACTGTCTCGTTCTCTTGCATCCACATCGGTAACCGGATTAGTCACCGAAGGCACGATGGCCATGCAGTCCCATTCCTGATGACCAAAGCTCAGCGCATAATTGAGCACCCATTTGTACGATCGCACAAATTGTTCTTTCGTATCGGCCTTTGCATCTATGGGCACGGCAACAATCACGAGATCGGGCTTCAACTCCCGCACCTTCTTTGCGCTTTCTTCGGCCTGCTGCAGTGTCAAACCTTCAACAGGCCACGGCGTAACCTCCGCTTGCGCATTCGGCGCGGCAGCCTTTAATGCCGCAAGTGCAAAGCCATCATACGGCGGCATGGCATGGATGCGGATAGGTTTTCCTTCCTTCAACAGCGTGGTAGTCTTCGGAAGCACCGGATGCGGCGGCCCTTCGTTCTCCAGCGATACTGGTTTGCCTGAGATGGCCTGCGCAATTGTCTCTGCTATGAGCTTGTGTCCCACCATGTTCGGGTGGATCTCATCACTCATCATCATCAGCCATTTGAACGGATCCTCGCTTTGAACTGCTTCATAGGCGGCATAACAATCGACCACCGGTATCCGCTCCCGTTCGCCCACCCGGCGGATACCCTCCACATACTCAATCAGCTTTACTGTGGGCCTCGACGGCGTATCGATGACCGAATTCGGCGTGCATAACATCACCTCCGCGCCTGCATCACGGCATTTCTTAATGATCGTAGCGAGGTTTGTCTCAAAATCCTGCATTGGCACGCGCGTCATATCATTCAAACCAAACATGACTGTTACAAGGTGCGGCGTATGCGCCAGCACATCCACATCGAGACGCCCCAGTGCGTCTATGGTCGTGTTGCCGCTGATGCCCGCATTGAAGACCTCGATTTGTGCATCAGGGTACAGGCGTTTAAACGCAATCTGGAGCATTTCAGCGTAGGCGCGTCTCCCCCCGGTATGGTAGTAGACCCCCGTGACACTGTCTCCAAGACATACAATCCGCACAGGTTCCGCGCCAGCGTGCAACAAAGCGGCAGTTTTGGAAACCAAGCCCACCGTTGTTTGCACTGCGGTGGTGTCCGCCGGCCAGCCGGCACAGCACGCCACAATAAATAACCCCACAAACAGTCTTCGCATACTTGTATCTCTCCTTCCGATTCATTGTTACAAGCGCATCGTTTACAACCATGGCTATGATATACTTCGTTTCGCACATCCTCAATCATGCCCCCGATTCCTTGATGATTACGCCATTGTTACGTCTTTGGATGATACGCGGGCGTGGAGAGCGCCTGTCCAGACTAGGTTTGACGAATCTTATCGAAGGCATATCTTGTATTATACCTCGTTGGGATGGGAAGATAGGGCCGATGCAGGAGTTCATGGAGATTGTTATGCGTTCAAAAATGCTTGCGGGTTTGGCAGCCCTGTTTGTATTCATCCCATTGGCCGCCGTGTATTCAGTAGAACAGCAAGAGAATGCACTACGCTTTGGCACGCCTCAAGTAACGCTCAGCGGCATACCCGCGCCTGCGCCCAGTTCATCGGTGTGCGGTGTTTCGCTGATCGCCGGCAATTCAGGTCCTCAAGCCGTTCTATTAGGCCGCAATGCATTTGCGGCGGTTCTTCAGGGGGGCGAGGAAATTATAATCGAGTTACCGGTCGCCTATATCACTCCCGATGTAATGGTGCAGGCAGAGGTGGCGTTGATAAAAGGCGATTCTGCCCATGTTAGTTTTGGGTTCGGTGTTAATCCAAATTCGCAGCAGATCACTGCCGAAAAAGTGCTTGAATTGGAATCACGCCCGTTGTCGTCCGCAAAGGATGGGCGGCTTCGGCTGATGATCCAGGGAGGTCCGGGTGAATCCGTGGTCCGCTGGCGCAAGATTACACTGATTCAAGGGCCGGACACGAAGCCTCTTTCCGTAATGCCCGAGCCGCCTGCCACCGAGCTTTTTCCCCCATTGGTGCTGCCAAACCTGCGCCCTGGAATGGAACCAATACTTATTGAATGGGACTGGCGCATGCGGGACGGCATTGAAACCGAGCGTGAACCGGTGTTATATGCGCGCGCAATCGAGCGTATATTGAAACAGGGAAATGATCTCATTGCGAGTCTGATCGCTTCCGATGTACCGCTGGATGAAACCTTGCCGCAGTGGCGGGTGTTGGAACAGGAATTCGCCGATCTCTCCCTCAGGGCCCCCAAAAACGAGGATGTACACTGGGAAAATCTTTGGTTGAAGGTTCACGAGTTGCGGCGGCGGATCGCTTTTTCAAATCCGCTCATGAACACTGGCCCGCTGCTATTTGCGAAGCACGTGCCTTCGTTCTTCAGCCATCAATTGACGCAGTATTATGGGCGTTGTGCACGGCCTGGCGGCGGGCTTTTTGTATTAGAAGAACCTGGGGCATCCATGAAGTGCCGCCCGATCACATCCGGCCAACTGCCAGAGGGCAGCTACATGCAGCCTGAAGTCTGCTATGATGCAGCCCGAATTCTGTTTGCCTTCTGCGCGGCGCCCTCCGTGCCGAACTGGGACAACGTGGAGGAATTTCGAGGCCGCCATTATCACCTGTTTGAGGTCCATCCAGACGGTTCAGGATTGAGACAGTTGACTGACGGGCAGTATGATGATTTCTCGCCCCGTGAACTCCCGAATGAGAAGATTGTCTTCATCTCGACCCGGCGTGGCGGATTCCATCGATGTGGCCGGGGGCCGTGCGATGTGTACACGCTTGCGCTGGCCGAGGCGGACGGCGCTAGTCCACGTCCCATCTCCTACCACGAAACCAATGAATGGGACCCGGCGGTCCTGGCCGATGGACGGCTCATATACACGCGATGGGACTATGTGGACCGCAATGCCGTCCATTATCAGCAGCTTTGGACGACCCGTCCGGATGGAACGGCGCCCATGGCCTATTATGGCAACAACACCTTTAATCCGGTGGGGGTTTGGGAGGCGCAGCAGGTTCCCGGTTCTCCCTTAATCATGGCCACGGCGGCCGGGCATCATGCGATGACGGCCGGGTCGATTATCCTCGTGAACCGAACCAAGGGTGTGGAAGGTTTGGAACCGCTGCAACGGCTCACACCGGATGCGCCGTTTCCGGAAAGCGAAACGTATGTAACGCCGTCGAATTGGCATGCGCCGGGAAGCCCGGCGGAATATGTAACGCCGGAGGAGGAACGGCGTTGGCCCGGGCACTGTTATCGAACACCATATCCACTATCGGAAACGTTCTTCCTGGCGGCTTACAGTTATGACCCGCTCATTGGCGAACCCGCCTCAAATAAAGCGAACATGTTCGGCCTGTATCTCGCGGATGCATTCGGCAATCGCGAACTCCTCTACCGTGATCTCAATATTTCGAGCCTTTGGCCGGTTCCACTGAGGCCGCGAACGAGACCTGTGAATATTCCCACAGCGTGCGACGATCGGCTTGCGGACGAGGGACTCTTTTACGTGCAGAATGTATACACCAGCAACTATGCGTTACCCGAAAGCTCGGTGAAACGATTGCGCATCATCGAGGTGTTGCCAAAGACCACACCGAACGCCAATGACCCGACCATGGGCCTGGCCAATGCCTCGCCCGGAAAACAAGTACTAGGCACCGTGCCCGTCGAAGCGGATGGTTCGGCGTTTTTCCGCGCACCCGCCCATACCCCGCTTTGTTTTCAAGCGATAGATAGCCGCGGGCGCGCCGTGCAGACTATGCGGAGCGTGACCTATCTTCAGCCAGGAGAAAAAGCCGCCTGCATGGGATGCCATGAACAACGGCTAAGCTCGGCAACTTCCGTACATACCACACTCGCTGTTCAACGGGAACCTTCACGGATCGAACCCGGACCTGATGGATCCAATCCTTTTAGTTATCCCCTCCTGGTTCAGCCCGTGCTGGATAAGCACTGCGTCCAGTGTCATGGCGGCGAGACCCCAAAAGGCCCCGAGGGACATCCGCTGGTGTTGACCGGAGAGCAGGAAGGACGCTACACGAAGTCCTATAATGCGCTTGCGCCGCGTGTGCCGTTTTCCTCCTGGGGAAAACTCGAAGATAACGGCGAGCCGGAAACACAGCCTGGCCGTTTTGGCGCGCGTGCCAGCCGCCTGATGGACATGCTTCTGGAAGATCATCATGAAATTCACCTTAACGATGAGGAAGTGGACCGCCTCGTCACATGGATGGATGCCAACGCACTGTTCTACGGATCTTTCGATCCGGAGGCCCAAGCGCGGCAGCTTCGCGGCGAACGGATCAACGGTCCGGCGTTGAACTAAGATTTTATACGCTGTAAGAATGCTTTTTGAACTATACAAGGAGAAACAAAATGCAATATAGAAACTTGGGCGATTCGGGAATCAGCGCGTCGATAGTGGCGCTTGGCACCTGGGTAACAGGCGGCGGCGAGATATGGAACGGTGTGGACGACGCGGAGTCGTTGCGCGCTATCCATGCCGCATTGGATAAAGGCATCAATCTTATCGATACAGCGCCGGGATACGGCTGGGGACACAGCGAGAGCATTATTGGTCAGGCGATCCGAGGGCGGCGCGACAAGGTGGTGATTGCCACCAAGTGCGGTATTTGGTGGGAGGACAACCGGGGATCTTTCCATTTTCACTTAAACGGGAAGGACACCTACATCAGTGTGCGGCCGGACACTATAGCGATTGAAATCGAAAACAGTTTGCGCCGGTTGGGCACAGACTACGTTGACTTGTACCAGGTACACTGGCCAGCGAAAGAACCTGATCTCACCCCTATTGAAGATACAATGGGCTTCCTGATGAAACTGAAGGAACAGGGCAAGATTCGCGCAATCGGCGTCTCAAACGTCAGTATTGCGCAAATCAATGAATACCGTGCTAACGGCGGCCTTGTCAGCGATCAATTGCGCTACAGCATGCTATTTCGCGCGCCGGAAGCCGACATTCTTCCCCATTGCGCGAAACATAATATGGCCACGCTGACCTATATG
>ERZ795059.2206-NODE-2206-length-20428-cov-9.158789_pt1 | contig 20428 bp, 18 predicted proteins | sample MGYA00375143_ERZ795059 | MGnify/ENA primary metagenome ERZ795059 (study PRJEB30188, sample SAMN05720168) | activated sludge metagenome | isolation source: Anaerobic digester | place: USA | collected 2015-01-07 ... | reverse complement strand
TTCACGCTTAATTCCTTGTCTTTTTTATATTCGTCAACAAATGTCGGAATAAAAGCTGACGATAAATTTCCTTCGGCGAATATGCCTCTAAGCAAATTAGGAATTGAAAATGCGTTAAGAAACGCGTCCGTGAAATGGTTTGCTCCAAAATAATGAGCTATTACAAAATCCCGTAAAAAACCGGAAATTCTGCTTAAAAATATACCTTTAAAAACTAAAAACCTGTTTTTATTTCTTGACATATTTTTATATTATAATATAAAATCTTAAATTTAGCAATTAATATAATATCTTATATTCAATTTGCCCTTTGAATAATATCAGTAATATTATTATCGCAAGGACAATGACGAAAATATTTTTTATAGAATTATGAACGATTCAAATTTTGTTTTAGCGATTATCGACGATGACAACGTGAGTTCTGGAATTATTAATAAAATATTATCCTTATCGGATATCCAGTCCAATATCACAATATTTCAAAGCGGAAATATGTTTATTCAAGAATTGAAAAAAGGATACGTTCCCGATTTATGTTTAATAGGCGTCGGTCTTGAAAGCGGACTTAACGGCTACAACATTTCCAGATATCTGAAAACAGAGTATTCCGAATACGGCATAGCCGTCATTTTTATTACTAACTACGCCGACGAACAATCCGTTTCTACCGCATACGATTGCGGCGCCTCCGATTACATCGTAAAACCGTTCAATAAAATGGAACTGATAATGAGAGTTAAGAATCAGCTTAAACTCAAATCCACATTGAACGAATTAAAATCCTCCAACGCAAAACTCATTAAACTCAATAAAAAATACTGGAAAGAACTCGAATTGGCGAGAAGCGTTCACAACAAGCTTATGTTAAATTCCGATAATAATATTCAAAACAATTATTTCGATCTGGATTATTTGTTCTGTCCGCATTTCAATCTCGGCGGCGATTATATAGACGTGATTCCTCTGAAAAATAATCTGTTTGCTTTCATCGCCGGAGATATCGCGGGACACGGTTTGTCGACTTCGTTAAAAGTCGCTCTTACAAAAAGCTTTATAACCACGCATATTTATTCTCACAATTCACCCTCGCAATTTCTCAAACTTTTAAACAAACATTACATTGATTTTTTAAAAAATATCGAATTGTTTTATCAAACAATGTTTATCGGATTTTATAACGCCTCGACAAAAGAACTCGTTTATTCTTCCGCTGGAAATCCGTTTCCTTTTTTCTTCGACAAATCTGCCGGCTCTATTGATTTCATCAAATCTTTCGGACTGCCAATCGGTTTAAGTTACGACGCGGAATACAGCGACAGTCTGTTGAAAATTGATTCGGGAGACAAACTCATTATTTATACGGACGGGCTTCTCGACATTATCCAGAATAACGGGGATATTGAACTCGTTATGGAATCTGATATAATCAAACAATTTTTTTACGCTGAAAATCTTATAGCGCAGGATATCGGTTATATAAAAAATATGCTTTTCAATTATCTTATCGCGTTTAATGAAAACAGAACCGAATTCAACGACGACATAAGCGTATTATTCATTGATTTTAAATCTTAAAAAAACTATGAGCGCCAATATTTTATTTTTCGATACATCTTTTGAAAACTGCATTGTCGCAATTATCAAAAACGGCTCTGCGGTTTCTTATTTTCAGGATAACAGGAAAATCAGACATTCCTTTAAATTAATGCCTTTGATTGACGAATCCTTAAAAAAAGAAAAAATGGAGCTTGCTGATTTCGATTATTTCGCGGTCTCAACCGGACCTGGAACTTTTACGGGAATCCGCATATCAATTTCAGTCGCGAAAACTTTCGCGTATGTTTTTAATAAAAAAATTTTAGGATTGAATAACCTTGTCCTAAACGCCGAATTGGGTCTGACTGATTTTTCTTTTACTCCGAATTTTTTTAATAAGCGAACCGGCGATTTGCCAATTCCCGTTTATTCGATTATTAATTCAGGCGGCTGTCTCTTTTACTGCTCGGAATTTTCAATAAATTCAAATAAGATTTTAAAACCGGTTAAAGAAAACTTCATCATCAGAACCGACGCCTTGAAAAATTTGGCCTCCGAAAGCGAAAACCGTTTATTTTTCTTTCATAAAAATTGTCAAAAAGAATTCGACAATATTTCGGATTCCGAAGACAGATTTAATTTCGGAGAACTGAATAACGACAACTGCGGCGTAATCCTCGAAAACGTCAACAAAAAAATCGCGCGCGAAGAATTTTTTAACGCTTTTGAATTATTGCCGGAATACATTAAAATTAGCGATGCGGAATACAATTATGAAACAAAAAATTAATCGTCTGAATTCAATATTAATTATAATAGTTCTAATTGTTCTATTTTTTATCGTTAAAAATCTTTACGATAACGACAATCAATATTCCGAAACAGGACAATTAACTCCGTTTGGCGGAAATTCAATTGTTCCAAACTTGAAAGCTGAGGAGCCGGCTTCAGATATCTGGGCGAAAACTTTCGGAGTCGAACTAAAAAAAAACGCTCCCTCGACGAATAAAAAAACCGTAGCCGAATTCAATAATGATAACTACGAATTGCTCGGAACAATAACCGGCGACGCTGAAAAATCTGCCGCTGTCATATTAGAAAAAACCTCCGGAAAAAAATCAGTGAAAAAAATCGGAGAAACCCTCGATAATATGAAAATAATAATTATACGCAGATTTGAAGCCGTTCTGGAAGACGATATGAAAAACAGGGTTTCGATGAAATGCAATATAAAAAAAATTAAAGAGACTAAACGCGAAGCTATAAAACGTCCGGGCGTTTCGCTCGCCGGAATTCAGGAAAATAAAAATTATCAGACAATAAATAATCCGGTTCAGTCCGGCGCGGTTAAAAACCAGTCTATCAATTTAACAAGAGACGAAATCGATAATTTTTTATACAAAGAACTTGAAAAAGTTCTAACCACGACCAATATTGTTCCTTATTTCGTCGATAAGAAAATGGTTGGAATCAGGTTCAACAAAATCGCTCCGAACAGCGTTATATCGAGATATTTCGGATTGCAGATAGACGACGTCATCACTTCGATAAACGGAAGACCGGTCGACAGCGTTGAAAAAGGAGTCAAACTCTGGGACAATATGAAAAATGAAAGCCATATTTCGTTGAACATACTGCGCAACAACAATAATTTATTATTTACTTTAAATATTGAATAAAAGAGGGATTGAAATTGAAAAATTCAGAAAAAGATAATGAAACCAAAAGTTTTTGGAGCAAAACGGTTCGCTGGATTCGCAAACCTAAAAAAGAAAAATCAATTATTAGAGATTGGATTGAAACCATTGTTATCGCCGGAATTATGGCGCTTATAATTAAAGAAACCGTGATTCAGGCGTTTTATATACCTTCTTCTTCTATGGAAGCAACGTTGTTAATAAAAGATCATATTTTAGTCAACCGGTTCATTTATAAGCTTACGGACATTGATCGAAACGATATCATCGTGTTCAAATATCCTCACGATTTGGATTATCCCGATACTACCGGCGATTATAAAAATATCGTTTTAACTCCGTTTTTTTTTAATACTAAATACAGCGGCATTTCCGATATTTTCAAATACTACAGACCCCGCGATTTTATAAAAAGAGCTATCGGTCTTCCGGGAGATACGATTCAATTAATCAACAAAGACGTTTTTATAAACGGGAAAAAAGAAAATCTTTCCGAAGCCATTCATTCTGATATCAATATGCTGCTTGAACGCGATTTTTTCGGACCTGTCCGCGTTCCTAAAATTAATGACGAACTCGATTTTTCAAAAATGAATCTTTACGAATTATTCTGTCTTGATAACTATTTTAAATTTAAAAGAATCTCTTTTGAATACAAAATCGAATTATATTTAGACGGCGTTTTAAAAGAAACCATTGATTTAATAAACGGTAGTTTTCCCGTGAACGCTCTGGAATTAAAACAAATAGCCATAATCGAATCCGAATACAAACATTTCAATAGAAACGTTGAAATATTCGTTAAAGACGTCAAACTTAACGGGAAGCCCGCGTCAAAATTCGTAATGCCGGAAGATTGCTATTTCGCTATGGGAGACAACCGGGACAACAGCAGCGACTCGAGATTCTGGGGATACGTTCCCAAAAGTCTCATAAAAGGAAAACCCTTGATTATCTATTGGCCCGTCACGCGATTACGTTTGATTTAGCCCGGATAAATGCAATAAAAAGAATTAAATCGCATTTTTTTCTATTCGGATCTATTCATAAAAAACCGTTAAAACGGTTGTTAAATAACGATTTGAAAAGATATTTTTTCACCTGTTAAAAGTATGTTCTATTTTCCAGAATTTACGCCCCGCTTTTCAGGTTTCTGAATTCAATAATCTTTTTCCTCATTTCAATATGTTTTTTCCAATTTAATTTTATAGAACCGAGATTGGTTTGATTCTCTAAGAATTCCAAAAAATCATTCTCGAGATCAGTAGGTTCTTTCATCCAGAATTCAGTATCAGGCAGCGGAATAAAAATATGCGGATGAATTAAAACTTCGTATTTTTTACATAAATCAGAGATTAATTCTTTTGATAGATTTCTGTCTTCTTTTGTTTCTTTAGGAAGCCCGAATATAAAATCTATTATCGGATTAAATCCGTAAGAGTTTGATAGTTTTACGGTTTCAATCATTTCAGAAACGGTTATTTTACGGTTTATCAAATCAAGAATTTTCTGGCTGCCGCTTTGAAATCCGATTGATATTTTTTTGTTATCGCAGTATGAACGCATTATTTTTAATAAATCTTCCGTAATGAATTTGGGATGCAGTTCAGACGGAAAATGACCGAAACACAGTTTTAAATTTGTCATCGTTTTCACTTTTTCAAATAAATCCGTCAATTTATTCAAATCGAAATTATAATAGTAATTTCCTAAAGGAGCGGAAAAATTTACGTATCTGCCGCGCAGCAATTCATAATATTTCAAATAGGGCGCAACTGATTCCGGAGTTCTATATTTAATCGAAGAAAAAAGTTGGGGCGTTTGGCAATATCTGCATTTGTTGCAGCATCCTCTCATTATTTCAATAGGCGTTATGAGATTTAAATTATAAGCAAAAGGCGGATAATTATTTATGTCTATACTGTCAGTATTTAAGATTATATTTTCAAGGGATTTATTCGTAAAATACTTTTCAAAAAACTTAGGAAGCGTCGTTTCGGCTTCGCCTCTAAAAACATAATCAAATCCGTTATCAAGAGAATTTTCAGGAAGCGCCGTCGAATGAGGTCCGCCCGCCAATAATATAACGTTTTTATATTTTTTTAAGGATTTTATCATATTAAACGTTTCAAAACTGTCTGGCGTTGTGAACGAAAACAGTAAAAACAATTTTTTTGATTTATTAGTTGCGGCATAACTTGTTAAATCGGTTCTGTATGAAATAACTTTGATATTTTTTTCGTAGACAGAATTGATGAATATTGCGGCGAGCTTTGATATTGAATAAAGATTTCTGCCGTTATAATAAAATATAATTTCAAAATCTATCGGATTCATTTCGACGAGGTTTCCAGAACAATATGAAAAAAACTATTACAAAAAGAATAGTTTCAACTCCAAAAAAAAACACAACATTAAATCTTTGGTTTCCGTATTTTTTACTGTTATGAGAAACGAATTGCATTCCTTCGGCAATATTATGCCCAATAAGATATTTTACGATTTTCAACGGATTTCGACTGTCGGAAGTAAAAGATAGCAGCGATCGACTTTCTATAATTACGGCAGTTTTATTATTTTTAAAGACTTCCGTTTCATTCATAGAAATATAATCATAATCGTTTCCGTTTATAGTTTCGTCGATTCTAAAAGGAATATAAGAATCAAAGTCTGTAATCAAATCAATGCAACTTGCGAATAAATTATTAATTTTATTTCGAAATATAAGATTTCCATTTGAGTCGACCATGACCCACCCTGATTTAGAAAAATAAATTTCGGCGACGGTATGTCCCTGCATCCAAATTGTTCTTGATTTAAAACCAAGCGTTTGAGCGGCGGCGCAGACCAATTGACTGTAACCCGAGCATATAGCGTCGTATTCCGAATCTCTATTTTTAAAAACAGCGTCGATATTTGAAATGTCATTATATTCCGGTTTCAAATGTTTCCTAACAAATTTTACGATAGCGTAAATTATTTCGTATTCGTTGGCATAATTTAAATTAAGTTTTTGAAAATAGTTTTTTATATAATCGGCAGAAAATTTTGAAATCATCAAATTATAATTTAATGATTCCGGAGAATTAAACTCTTTTTTATCATAAACATATTTCATTGAAATAAAAGGAAAATCCGAGAGGCGAGTCAAATAATAAAAAAATAACGCGGCAATTAACAAAATAACAATAAATATCAAGAAGACTATGTGATTTTTTTTTTTCATAATTCAATACAATACTCTTATTATTCAAAAAACAAGGAGCCGATTCTGAGATGCGTCGCTCCTTCTTCTAACGCGTATAAATAATCCCCGCTCATTCCCATTGAAAGATATTCGAGATTTAATCCGAATTCGGAATTTATTTTAATCATTTTTTCCCGCAATCCTGAAAAGTTTTTTCTTATAATTTTTGTATCGTTTGTATTCGCCGCCATGGTCATTAAACCGGTAATAACGACGTTAGTTAATTGTTTTTTTTCGGAACAATAATACTCGAAAATTTTTTTTGCTTCTTCTTCCGCCGCGCCGGTTTTAGATTCCTCGCAAGATTCGTTTAATTCAATAAGAACAGGAATAATTCTTTTGTTTAAGACGCCGTATTTATTTATTTCACTTAATAATTTTACGTTGTTAACCGAATGTATAAGTTTAACAAATCCGGCAATGTATTTGATTTTATTGGATTGCAATGTTCCAATCATATGCCAGTTAACGTTTAATCCCTGAGAATTAATTTGAGAATAAATATCTTTGATTCGCTGAACTCTGTTTTCTCCTATATCGGCGATTCCTTCATTAATTACTGATTTTACGGATTCATAATCAATATATTTTGTAACAACTATGGTGGTAAGTTTATTAAAATCCCGGTTTAGAGAAATACATTTATTTTTTATTGTATCAATTACTCTTGAATAATTTGTTTTAAATTTTGATAAATTATACTGCATAATGTTAATATAATAAACCTTTTATAAATTTATTCGGTCAAGAACCCGCGCCCGCTTAGTAGTATGAACGCAAAAACCCGCGGAGCTCGAACTCGCGCGCCTCAAGGTATAAGACCTCTGAAATATATAATTTGCCGCATTTTTATTTTTTAGATTTATTATTTGTTCTTTTTTTTGTTGGGGATTTTGGTGTTTCTTTCTTTAATGTAAAACAAGTCAATCTATCATTTGTTTTAGCAACATCAAAATCATCCGGATTATAATCTCCAAGCCATTCAAGTAATTCATTATCGTCTTCATTTTTTCGTTTTTTCTTTAATACATCCAAAATGTTATAATAACCCGGTATGCCTCCGCAATCTTCCGGCGGACATTTTTTAGAGCCTCCTACGCAACAAACTAATTGCTTGTTCTCATCAAACTGAAGTGATTTTTCGAATAATATTAAATGTTGCCAACTATCTCCAAAATCATATTCGTAAATTATCAAATATTTTTTTTCGGAATTTAAAAATTGATTCAATAATGTGTCTTTAACATTTAATTTTTCTACCGTTGATTCAAAAAAACTATCTTCTTCGTCATTTTCTTTTTCAATGACGGCAAACGGAGTTCTTCTATTTTTCTTAAATACCTTGAATTCATATAAATGTTCATTTGCCCAACCAAAACTTTCCTGGATAACATAATGCAGCATTTCAAAAGAAAAATAATCAGGACACTGAATAATTCTTTCACAATCAGTTTCTTGAAGATGAATTTTAAGTTGTATTGTTTTTGTTTCCATTTTTAATACCTCGTTTTTATTTAAAAATATATTTCAAATTAATAAATTTACAATATTTTTTTTTAATTTCAGACGTCCTCTATCATTATGAGCTACGCTCGTCGCTAAAGTCGATGAGCTGAAGGGCGACGTAGCGTCAGGGATATGCTCCGAGTTAGCTGATTTGGCGCGGTTTTGCCGCCGCAGACACGAAGTCAAGGCGGCTCTTTGCAAAATCATTGCGTCCATAAATCCGTCAATTCTTCAGCTTGATCCAATACTTTTGTTACTGATACCGTATATTCGCCTGTGGCAGGATCATCAGGCGGATACTTATATTTTCGCAAAATTCGTTTTACTAAAACTCGTAGTTGCGCCTGCACGCTTTCTTTCAACTGCCAATCTATCGAAGTATTTTTACGAACGCTTTCCACAAGTTCGCGCGCAATATTTTTTAATGTTTCATCGCCTAAAATTGTCTCTGCTTTTGGATTATCTGCTAATGCGTCATAAAATGCAAGCTCGTCAACTTTTAATTTTAATTTTTCGCCGCGTTTATCCGCTTCCCGAATATCCTTTGCTAATTTTATCAGTTCTTCGATAACTTGCGCTGAATCAATCAAACCGTTTTGATAGCGTTTAACTGCTTCTGCAAGCATTTCTGAAAATTTTCTGCTTTGAATAATATTTGTTTTTTTTCTGCTTTTTAGTTCATCATTCAATAATCGTTTCAATAATTCCAGCGCAAGGTTTTTCCGCGGCATTCCCTGCAGTTCCGCAAGAAATTCATCGGATAAAATTTGTATATCCGGTTTCTTAATTCCTGCCGCGTCAAATATGTCTATGACTTCCTGCGAAATTATCGCGTCATTCACTATTTGCCGTAAAGCTGTTTCAATTTCTTCATTTGTTTTGGTTTTGGTTTGTTCATCGAATTTTGCAAACCGCGCTTTTATTGCCTGAAAAAACGCAAGTTCATCGCGTATTTCAAACGCTTTAGTGTGCGGGACTGAAATAGCAAACGCTTTTTGTAAACGAATTACATTTTCTTTGAACCGCGTTTTTCCATTGCGTGTTTTCTTGCCGTCTTGTTCTTCCTCCAAATCCGCAATAAAATTTGCCGCGTCTAAAATATAGTTAAGTTTATCTTTCGGCTCTAATGAAAAATATTTTTTGTAATCGAATTTTTCGAACATATCAACAACAATCTCATATAATTCAAGCATTTTAGCGACTGCTTCTTCCTGATCGAATGTAAGTTTACCTTTGCCCTGACTTTCCGTATAAACAGCTAACGCCCGTTTCAAATCCTGCGCAATCCCTATGTAGTCAACTACAAGTCCGCCTTCTTTATCGCCGAATACCCTGTTTATCCGCGCTATCGCCTGCATTAAATTATGTCCGTTCATCGGTTTGTCAATATACAAAGTATGCAGGCAGGGCGCGTCAAATCCAGTCAGCCACATATCGCGCACAATAACAATTTTTAATTTATCTTTCGGGTCTTTTAATCTATCGCCGATTGTTTTTCTTCGCGGTTTATTTCGTATATGCTCCTGCCATTCAAGCGGATCGCTTGCCGAACCAGTCATAATAACTTTTATTTCGCCTTTGTTATCGTCTTCATTATACCAATGTTTCCGCAGTTTGATTATTTCATTATGCAGTTCAACGCATATTCTGCGGCTCATACAAACAAACATACATTTTCCTTCTGCCGCTGACAACCGCTGTTCAAAATGATTGACAAAATCTGCGGCAATCTGTTTAATCCGCTGCTTACTGCCGACAACCGCTTCTTTACTTGCCCATTTAGCAAAGCGTTTTTGTTTTTCGGTTAATTCGTCGGTTTCAGTTACTTCTTCAACTTTTTCATCTAATATTTTTCTGTCGCCTTCTGATAATTCAATTTTTGCAAGTCTGCTTTCATAATATATTTTTACAGTCGCGCCGTCTTCAACAGATTGCTGAATATCATAAATATCAATATAATCGCCGAAAACTGCCTGCGTATTTTTATCTTCTTTTTCAATTGGCGTTCCAGTGAATCCGATAAATGTAGCGTTCGGTAATGCGTCGCGGATATGCCGCGCAAATCCGTCAATAAAATCATATTGGCTTCTGTGCGCTTCGTCCGCAATTACAATAATATTTCTGCGGTCGCTTAATAGCGGATATTTTTCAATTGTATCATCAGGAAAAAATTTCTGAATTGTTGTGAATACTACTCCGCCGGACGCTACGGATAATAATTTTTTTAAATCTTCGCGGTTGATTGCCTGCTGCGGCGTTTGTCTGATAATTTGTTGACAATTTCCGAATGTCTCGAATAACTGCTGGTCAAGGTCGTTTCTATCAGTCAATAAAACAATCGTCGGATTATTCATATTTTTTGATAAAACCAATTTTCCGGCATAAAATAACATACTCAAACTTTTACCGCTGCCCTGAGTATGCCAGACTACGCCCGCTCGACCTTTGATAGTTTCAATATTTGAAGTAGCCGCTTCAATAGTTTTCAATACCGCTTTATTAACAGCATAATATTGATGATACGCAGCGATTTTTTTTATAGTTGTTTCTTTTGTTTTTTCAAATACTATAAAATGCCGTATCATATCCAATATTGTATTTTTATTCAGTAATCCTTTTATCAATGGTTCTAATTCGCTTTCGCGTTTGCTGTCAATAATTGTAATTCCGTCCGCGCTTTTCCAATCCATAAATCTATTGTAATCGCTGGATATTGTGCCTGCTTTAGCAAACCAGCCGTCGCTGATTACTAAAAAAGCATTATAATTAAATAATGTCGGAATTACTTTTTTATAAGTCTGCAATTGATTATATGCCGCTTTTATATCAGCGTTTTCATCAGTTGCGTTTTTCAATTCAATAACCACAAGCGGAATGCCGTTTATAAATAAAACTATATCAGGCCGTTTGTTATTATTATTTTCAATAACCGTAAATTGATTTATTGCTGTGAATATGTTGTTATCAATATTTTTATAATCAATAATTTTCACTTTATCTGTTTTTGATTTGCCTTCGCCAATACTGAATTTTACATCAATTCCGTCAACAAGCATTTTATGAAATATTTCGTTGTTAACCAATAAATTAACTGACTGCGTCCGTAATAATTTTTTTAACGCTTCTTCCTGCGCATCAGTCGGTATTTCAGCATTAATTTTTCCTACAGCTTCCTGAATGCGCGTTTGTAAAACAACATCTGAATAATCGCGTAATTTATATAATCCCTCTGAAATATCCGGTCCGAATAATATTTCATATCCGCATTCTTTCAATATGTCTAATGTTATTTGTTCGATTTCAGATTCGTATAAAATCATAAATTACCGCCAATATAATTTTTATCAACCGACCAATTTTTCGGATTGTCAATTATGTATTGCGCAATATTATTATATTCATTTTCATTACGGATTATATGTTCGTAATAATTTCGTTGAAATATTTTTTGAACGCCATTTTTTATAACATCATTTATTTGTTTTGTTGCCATATATTTAAAATAACCAACAATATTTCCAATCGTAGGGGCGGGGTTCTCCCGCCCTGTATTTATTTCGGCGGGGTTCTCCCGCCCTGTATTTATTTCGGCGGGGTTCTCCCGCCCTGTATTTATTTCGGCGGGGTTCTCCCGCCCAATATTTATTTGGGTATATGGGAGGGATGACCCCGCCCCTACGATTATTATGATATGGATGTGATTGGGCATAATGATATATTCGTCCAATATTACATTTTGATAATGTGTTGAAATAGCATTTAAACATAATTCCACGATTTTTCCGTATTCGTTTAATATCATTTCGCCATTCACAATTTTTCCGAATAAACATTTACGGTGTTGAACGCAGATTGTTATAAAATAAGCGCCGCATTGCGAATAATCATATCCGCGCAACCGTATCGACCGTCGATGATGTATTTCAGGATTATATTTTATTTTTTCGTCCATTGCCATATATTTTTCAATTACATTGCATTTCATCGTTTTCCATTTTCAACGGTTTTGGTAGGGGCGGGGTTCTCCCGCCCCATATTTATTTCGGCGGGGGCATCCCGCCCAATAATTTAATCCACCACCGAAACATCAATTTCACCATTCATTAATTTTGGTAATAATGCGTCGCGGATTTGCGCAATAAAATCAGATTGTTCGTTTAAACATTGTATCCGATTAAATATTGGAATAATAATTTTATTAAATAATTTTATTGTCAAATCATCGGGTATAATCACTTGATGTGGATTTAGCATTTCTTGATTTATATTTTTTAATGTTGTTCCATTTGATAAATTATTAAATATATTTTTCAAATTTTGAAATACAAAAAATAAATAAAAAAATAAATTCTTATTATCAAATCTATATCTAATGGTAAAACCGGAATATATAATTTCATCTTCATTTTGCAATAAAATTGCAGTTTCACCAGGACTTGCGCTCCGAACAATCAAAATATCGTCAGCCAATAGTTCGTATGGTTTTGCTTTTTTTTTATCAATCATAATTTTATCAAGCTTATTTTTATTGATAAATTTACTTTCAACAATATTTCTCACATTAACAATAAAATATTCACTTTCGCCATTTTCATCTCTTGAATAATTTATTCCATTTTTAAAACAACCAATTTCTCCTAATTTCATCACCCGCCAATTTTTCGGGATTTTTACATTGGGGCGGGATGACAACGTGTTATTGGGGCGGGATGACCCCGCCCCTACGGATTGTTCGCGGGAAATCATCTCGCCGCCGCTGTCTTTGTATGGATTGCCGTTTTCATCGGGCCTGCCTGCCGGCGAGGCAGGAAAATTAAAATTAACAAACCATTCTTTGAAAATAGCCTGCGCAATTTCTTCAAGCGTTTTATTCGTCGCGCGGTTCAATTCTATTTTGTCGTCTAATGCGGATAATATTGCTGAAATACGAGTTTGCGTATGTAAATCTGAAACTTCGATTTCTAAATTATCAAATGAATCTTTGCTTACTCGTTGTCTACCTGATGTTCCAATCATATTCTGCTCTGCAAACCGTCTGACAATATCAGAACGTGATAAATAATAGACAAAATCATTGTCAGATATATTATATTTACCGCGGAAAACTAAAAATTCAGTAGATCCAAAACCAACTCCATTTTCAAGATTTTTCACTTGACATATTTTACCGTTTTCAAGACAAGGAGTAATACGGGCAAACAAAGTATCATGGTTTTGAAATCTTGCTCCTCCAGAAAGTTTTCTTTTATTTGAAGGATAAACATATTTATTGTTTTCAGATAAATCTTTCATTTCTACAAATGAATATTCTTTTTGATTATCTAATTTTATAATTGGATTTATTAAAACAAAATCGGAAAATCTATATATTTTCCGATTTTTAAATTTGCTTATTTCAATCTTCTGTATCACCTCAAACTTCTTTAAAATATTTTTTCTGAAATTTTCAGGTATTGAATGCCAGTCAAGGATGTCGACTCGGAACGGCAAAATTGATTCTTCAAATACTGATTTCAGTTTTGCGATTATTTTCCAGTTTAGTTTTTCTTTGCCGACAATCGCTAAATCAAGGTCCGACGAATCAGTCGCAGTCCAATCAACACGGCTTCCAAATGCGCGGACTTCACAGTCAGGAACATTTTGTTTTAATATATTTTTGATTATTTTCAAAAAATCTTCGCGAACATCAATCATACATTTCCGCCGTTTTTTTGTAATTTTTCTTTGAGCGTATTATAAAATCTGTTGATTTCATCTTTAAATTCGTGAATTGATTCCAAAACAGCAATTGCTTTCGCGCCGCTGTAATCGTGCGATATATCCTGCCTGTTTTGTAAATATAAAAGCCAGTTTTCAGCATTCAGCAAATTTAATTCGCCACAAATCCTGATAACTTTTTTTGGACCCATGTCATTTGAATATCCTTCCTGTTCAACAAGATATTTTTTTGCAATTTTCCATGCAATTTCCTGAGTATATTCAAATCTCTGTAATAATGATTCTTTAACAGCTTCCTGCATTAGCGGCTGTAATTCATCTATTTTATTATATTGATCATACATTTCTCTAAATCTCAAAATTGCGTCTTCAATCTGTTTTAAATCCATATTTATCATCACCATTTTTATAATTTATTTGAATACTTTTTATCAGTGAAAATCCGCCTGCCTGTCGGCAGACAGGTGAAATCCAAGTAAAAAAGTTAAATCTTATATCCTAAACTTTTTAAATTTACTTTTATTGTTTTTTCAAGTTCAGAACTTTTTGAAAATTGCTCTGCAAGTTTAGCTGTGAGCGCATTCATTTTTTCATCAAACGGAATTCCGCCTGCCTGCCGCGCCCGACCGGCTTCTATTTCATCTTTTAACCATCTACGACCAGACGTTGTTTTTAATTCTTTCTCTCTTTCTACTGCTTTTTCTCTGCTTGAATACTCTTCATAATGAACAATTTTTAACGGTTTATATTTTTTTGTCCAATCGGATGCTTTTCCGTCTCTGTGTTCTTTCCATCTTCTTATTAAATTATCTGTTTGACCAATATATATACTGTCATTATCGCATTTAATAGCATAAACATAAAAGGTATTCGGTCGCGGCGCAGGCAGGTCGTCTATTTCTTCCTCTGTGCCGACATAGCGTCCGGGCATTAAAACATAATTGTTATTTCTTATTTCTTCAAGCGTTGCCGATTTACAAAAGCCTGCCTTATCTTCATACTTTCCTTCTTTATTTCTCCAGTTATGGTAAATGTCCGCAATTGTTTTTATATCGTCATCAGTTAAATCTTTATTTCTGCGGTTTATCATTGTTCCAAGATTTCGCGCGTCAATAAATAAAATTTCACCAACCCGATTTCGTTGTAGGGGCAGGGTTACCCTGCCCCTACCGTGATCTGTTTTATTACGCGATAAAAACCATAAACACGCCGGAATCATTGTATTATAAAATAATTGCGATGGCAAAGCAACCATACAATCAATTAAATCTGCTTCAATCATATTTTTTCTAATTTCGCCTTCGCCGCTTGAATTACTGTTCATACTGCCGTTAGCAAGCACAATCCCGGCAAAACCGTTTGGACTTAATTTATGCGCAAAATGCTGAAGCCACGCATAATTTGCGTTACCAACAGGCGGAACGCCGTATTTCCAGCGGATATCGTCGCGCAACTGTTCGCCGCTCCAGTCGCTCACATTAAACGGCGGATTAGCGAGTATAAAATCAGCTTTTAAATCTTTGTGTTTATCATTCAAAAAAGTATCGCCGAGTTCAATTTTTGCGTCAATTCCGCGAATAGCAAGATTCATTTTCGCGAGCCGCAAAGTCGTCGGATTAGATTCCTGCCCGAAAATCGAAAGATTTTTTATATTGCCCTGATGTTCTTCAACAAATTTTTCGCTTTGAACAAACATACCTCCTGACCCGCAACATCCGTCATAAACTCTGCCCTTATACGGCTCTATCATTGCAACTAACAATTTAACTATACAAGCAGGCGTATAAAATTGCCCGCCTTTTTTGCCTTCAGCGTCGGCAAATTGTCCGAGAAAATATTCATACACTCTACCGAGTAAATCTTTTGCTTTATGCCCGCTCTGATTAAATCCGATTGTCCCAATCAAATCGATCAATTCGCCTAACCGCTGTTTATTTAATTCAGGGTCTGCGTAAATTTTTGGCAAAACGCCTTTTAATGAAATATTTATTTTTTCGATAGCGTCCATTGCCTCGTCAATCCATTTTCCGATTTCAGGCTGTTTTGCTCTGTCCTGTAAATATTGCCAGCGCGCTTTTTCAGGCACGAAAAAAATATTGTTAGCAAGATATTCGTCTGCGTCTTCAGGGTCTGCGCCTTCAAATTCGCCTTTTCCGTTTTTTAATTTTTCGTATAAATCATTAAAAGCGTCAGAAATATATTTTAAAAAAATTAAGCCCAAAACAATATGCTTATATTCCGCCGCGTCCATATTACTGCGTAATTTATCAGCCGCCGCCCACAATGTTTTTTCCAAATCAAAATCATTCGCCATTATATTTTCTCCTCAAATTTTCTTTCATTTATTTTTTGCATAGTCAAGATTAGTTAATAAATGTGTTTTACAATCTTCTTTAAAACAATTTTCCCAATCATCGTCTGATTTTGGCGCAAATAAAGAAGGGCATAATATACCGTCTAAAGAACAAAAATTACTGATTTGTGTTAATTTTGAAAATTCAAGATATCTTTGCCATGCATCATTATCGAATTTTGGACCAAATGTTTTAACAATCGTATAATACATATTGTTCCTTTAAAATTAAAAAAATTGCGTTTATCTATAATTTAGCCGAAATATGCTTTGCAAGATTTTGAATATCCGAATCTATAAGGGCTTTTATTTTGGGCTTTTCGTTTGATAAAGCGGAGAAATTAATTGAGGTCTCGACTTTTCCCGATAATTTTTCTAATAACCGGAAAGCTTTTAAATTCTTGCTTCCGCTCGTCGTAATAATAAATTTTATTTTATTCTGAAGAATAAGCGAATTATCTTCAATTATCTGACGCATCGGAACCGCGGGTTTTCCCGCCCACACAGGACAGCATATTACGATTAAATCGTAAATACTGAAATCAGGAGTCTTAACTATATCGGTTTTTTTATTAAACATCGAATCGAATCCGCTTTTAAAAAAACCGAATATTCCGTATCTTAATGAAAAATTTTTTTCGATAATCTCAAACATATCGAGTTTATCGAGCGTATCTTTTAATATTTCCGCAACGTATCTTGTTTTATTTGTGCGGCTGTAGTATAAAATTAATCCTTTCATATTTTAAAATATTCCTTTAGTCGTATTAAGACCGTCTATTTTTTCGTCTATTGAACAAGCCGCGTTTAACGCTTTCGCAAAACATTTGAAAACCGCTTCTATTCCGTGATGAATATTCGAGCAGGATTTCAAATTTATATGCAGCGTGATTCCCGAATGTATTACGAATTTTTCAAAAAATTCTTTTACGAGTTCGACGTCGAAGTTGCCGGTTCGTTCAGCCGGAAACTGAACGTTATAACTCAAAAACGGTCTGTTGCAAATATCAATTGATACTTCCGCCAGCGATTCGTCCATAGGCAGAATAAAGAAACCGTAGCGTTTAATTCCTTTCATATCTCCGAGAGCTTTTTTAAAAGCGATTCCAAGACATATTGAAATGTCTTCTACCGTATGATGGAAATCCACTTCAACGTCGCCTGCGGCTTTTATTGATATATCGAATAATCCGTGTTTAGCGAATAATTCGAGCATATGTTTAAGGAAACCAATCGGAATATCTATCGAATACTTGCCTGAACCGTCTATTATATATTCGGCAAAAATTTTAGTTTCCGTTGAATTCCGCTCTATCGAATGTTTTCTAATTTCTTTTTTCATAATAATTGAGTCAAACTCCAAATAATATTTTTATCAACCGATTTTTTCCAGTTTCTTACGTAATTATATCAAACAAAGAAAAAATACTCAAGAAATAATTGATTTTTATTTTTTTTGTTCTATATTTTTTTTTATGATAACAATTCTGATAGTCGACGATAATAAAAGCATTTGCGAAATATTAACTGAAACTTTTACAGAAAAAGGATACAAAACCGAATCCGCGGAATCCGGAGAGCGCGCAGTAGAACTCCTTAAATCCCGCAATTTTGATATTATTATTACTGATTTAAAAATGCGCGGGATTTCCGGTCTTGATATTTTAAAATACGTAAAATTGAATTACCCCGATATTGAAGTGATGATTATAACGGCGTTTGGAACAATCGACGCGGCGGTTGAAGCTATGCGGTGCGGCGCATACGATTTCATTTTAAAACCTTTCAAAATCGATGAAATTGAAAAAAAAATCGATAACATTGTCAAACAAATCAAATTAACGTTAAACAACGAATATCTCTCAAAAGAAATCGAAAATATTTTTGATTACAAACAAATGATAGGTCATTCTAAAGGAATAAATAAAGTTTTGTCGGATATAGAAAAAGTGGCGGTAGTCAACTCCACGGTGTTGATATACGGAGAGACCGGAACCGGCAAAGAGCTTGCAGCCCGATATATTCATAACAGAAGCCCGCGCAAAAACAATTCTTTTATAAAATTGAACTGCGGAGCTCTCCCTTCCGAACTCCTTGAATCCGAACTGTTCGGTCATGTAAAAGGTGCTTTCACATCGGCGTATAAAGACAGAACCGGAAGATTCGAGCTCGCAGATAAAGGCACTTTATTTATAGATGAAATCAGCGAAATACCTTTAATGACTCAAATGAAGCTTTTAAGAGTCTTACAGGAACGCGAGTTTGAAAGAGTCGGGAGTTCCGAAACTATCAAAACCGACGCGCGCATCATTGCCGCCACAAACAGAAATCTTGAAGAAATGGTGGCTCAAAATTTATTCAGACAGGATTTATTTTACAGATTAAACGTTTTTCCAATAACCATTCCCCCTTTGCGGGAAAGAAAAGACGACATACCGGAATTAATAAATTATTTTATAAAAAAATACGTTAATTTAACAGGTAAAAAAATAAAAAAAATCGATAATCAGGTGGTGGAAATATTAACTGATTATGACTGGCCCGGCAACATTCGCGAACTTGAAAATATTATTGAACGTATGATAGTCGTTTGCGGAAACGATTCTGTTATAGACGTTAAATCAACGCCCGTTGAAATTAAAAAAAAATCTTTTTCTGTAAGTATTAATTCCGATAATCTTGACGCGCCGCTTTCTTTAAAATCTTTAAAACTTCCCGAACTCGTTTCAGATCTCGAAACCAGAATAATACGGGAACAATTAAAAAAAAATAATAATAATCAAAGCAAAACCGCTGAAACAATTGGAATCAGCCGAACCGATTTGCAGTATAAAATAAAAAAATACGGTTTGAACTTGAACTCCAAAAATAAAAAACAATGAAAATTATATCTGAACCCCTAAAAATTATTTTTATCATAAACGGCGCAGATGCCGGCGGCGCCGAGCTTATATTATATCATATCTTGAAAAATATTGATAAAACCAAATTTTTGCCGGTTGTAATTGCCTTAAAACAAAACGGAATCATCGCCGATAAGATAATTAAAGAAGGAATACAGGTCTCCAATCTGCATTGTTCGGGAATATTCGATATCATCTTTTTCTTCAAACTATATAAATTTATTAAAAATTTTCATCCGGATATTATCAGTTCTTTTATGTTTCATTCGGATATGCTCGCTAGAATAATTGGAAAAATCGCGGGATGCAAAGTCATATCAAATTTTCATAATATTTATATCGGAAATAATTTCATAGATACAAAATTCAGGGAATTACTCATAAGATTTACCGATTGCGCCGCCGATTCCTGCGTTATAGTTTCTCAAACCGCGGCTGATTATTTTCTGCGCAAAAATATCGCTAAAAAAAATAAATTGAACGTGATACTTAACGGCGTTGACTCCGAATTTTATAAAAATATATTTTCTGAGAATGATATTTTATCTTTTAAACAAAAAAATATGAATTCAAATAACGAATTTATATTTATTGCCGCCGGAAGGTTCGTTAAATACAAAGGTTTTGATTTTTTAATAAAAGCCGCCCGAATATTGAAAAATAAGGGATATAAATTTAAACTTGTCATAGCCGGTTCAGGAAAATTATTTTCTGAATTAAAACGGTTTTCGGAAAATTTAAATCTGAATGATTATATCGCGTTCCCCGGAAACGTCGACAATCTTAATGAATGGTTGTGGTGTTCCGACGTTTTCGTAATGCCTTCTTTATGGGAAGGATTTCCTTGCGTTTTGCTTGAAGCGGCGGCTTCGGGTCTGCCAATCATCGCCACAAACGTTGGAGGCAATTCTGAAATAGTCGAAGACGGATTTAACGGTTTTTTGATAGAACCCAAAAACGCATCCTGCCTTGCCGAAAAAATGGAAAACATAATTTTGCTTCAAAGTCATAAAAGAAAAGAATTAGGATTGAACGGTCAAACAAGAATTAATAAATATTTCCAAACTTCCGATATGACTAAAAAATACTATGATTTGTTTTTAAAAATATCAGAAAAAAATTAATTCCGAAAATCGATTTAACCCCAAAACTGCATAAGGATTTTGAAAAATTGTTCAGACAGCATAGAATACTTGTTTCAGACAATTTTTCAAAATCTTAAAAATATATGATTTACGGCTAAAGCCGTAAATTTAAAAAGTTTTCGGGTTTTTAGAAGTTTTAACATAAATTGCGATTTTAAATCGCAATAATATATCTATGTTTTAGAAAAAGGCGGTTTCAAAGAAACCGCTTAAGCGATTCCATTTGGAATCGCTACTTTACGTCTAATGCAGTTATCTGGGATTAAGCCGTATTTCCGGAAAAGGATTATGAGCAAATTATACGGTTATCCTTTTCCGAT
>ERZ795059.2201-NODE-2201-length-20463-cov-5.517444_pt1 | contig 20463 bp, 18 predicted proteins | sample MGYA00375143_ERZ795059 | MGnify/ENA primary metagenome ERZ795059 (study PRJEB30188, sample SAMN05720168) | activated sludge metagenome | isolation source: Anaerobic digester | place: USA | collected 2015-01-07 ... | reverse complement strand
AGATCGTCACGCTTCTCGGTCAGAATGCGCGTCGCCTCGTTGTAGCCTTCCTCGTTGGTCGCCTTGTTTTGCTCGACGTATTTGGGCACCGGCGGCGTCAATTGATGACCGTGGTAATAGACCAACGTGTATGTCAGTGGTCCGAAAAACTCTTTCCACTGCACGCCCCAGCGCGTATCTTCCAAGTCGTCTTCCGGATAAATGGGTTTCTTGTTCACAATGCGCAGCGAGGAAACGTAGTCGTTCTTGCTGGCCACCGGCAGGCCCCAGGCGCCCACGAACGTCAGCGGAATGTTGACCGTATCCTCCGGATCGTCGATCAACGGGATGAATACCGCCTCGATGCTGGCGTTGATCGGCGCGATGTCGAACAGCGTTTTGGCGGTCCATAACGGCACGCGCTGATCCTCATAATCCTCGAGAGGACCCAGATGCCAGGTCGAATCGACCGGATTGATCACATCCAGCAAACGTGCATTGGCCGATTCGCCCCAGGCCACTTGCTGCCGGCCCATGCGCAGGCTCCACCAGGTGGTGGGATAAATGTCCAGGTACAATTCGCGCAGGTCCGCTTCCTGGTAGTACCGGTCCGCCACGCGATTGCGTTTTTCGCGTTGATCGGCCGGGTCATAATTGAAATTGGTGTCGGCGTACATGTCGGGAACTTGTGCAAAATTATCGGCCAACAGGCTCGCCGAGCGTACGCCGCGGAACAACGTGTAAAGCGTCACCTGGTCGATCGGCGTCCAGGTGGCTTCCAACTGCAGTGTGTTGCGGAACATCGACGGCTGTCCCCAATGACCGCCGTGTTCTTTGGGAAATCCGTCACTGTCGTGTTTGTTCTCATAGAACGAAGTGAAGACGCCGCCCTGCATTTGCAGAAAACCGTTCAAGGAAAACGGACCGGCCTCTTCTTCTTCTTGTTCCTGGGCCCAGACGATTCCCCCGCTTAGCAACAACACGCAAAGCGTCGCGATAAAGATAAACCGTCTACCTGCCATTTGGTGCTCCTTACTGCCTTGTCGGAACCGAGCTGATAATGGCAGGGGCGAGACATGACCCGCCCCTGCCGTATTCTTCAGGTGAGATGGTTCGGTCGGCCGATCATTAGTCGTCGCACCCGGGTTTTTCCGGGAAGTCCGTCTTGTTGAAATAGATGCTGGCGATGTTCACGCTGTTGGCCACCACCTTGGGCAAAGTGACCGTGACTTCATCGTCGTCCACGGTGGCCGTGATCGTGTACGGCCCACCCGGATCGACATTGAGCGCCACGAACTTGCCGTCCAACGGATTGGTGCCTTCATCGTCACGTCCGCCGAACGGAATGCCCAGGTTGTTCATGTAGTGGATTTCTTCCTGCGCCGGATCCATCGTGATCATTGCGCAGCCGATCGGCTCTTCGTCGGTCGGATCGCCCCAGTAGACCGCGCCCGCGGCGTGGCCCTTGGTGTCGTCGATCGAAACGCCCGGCAACAAGATGGCCATCGCTTCCACGATGTCTTCGTTGATGCCGTAGAAGTCTTCGTTGGTCACGCCGACATTGAAGTGATACTGGAACGTATCCATGTACCCTTCGAAAGCCACTTTAACGCCGATGGTGGCCAACTCGTAGGTCAGCGGAACGTCCAACATGATGTAAGCGGTTTCGGCATCCGAGAAACCGGAGACGCCCAACAACTCGCCGGATTCGTCGTCGACCAGGTTCACTTCCGCGCCTTTGAGCAGCGCGAGGCTCTTGTTGTCTTTGGTCGTGCCGCCGATTTTCCCGGGCTCGATCACATCGTCGTCGCCGGTATCGTTATCGTCGTCATCGTCGTCGTCCAGCACGTCGTCGTCGCTGGTGTCGTCGTCGCCGGCATCGTCATCGACTTCGTCGTCGTTGTCGTCGTTATCGTCGTCGTCATCGTCATCGCATGCCATGGTGATCCCGATGGTCAGCGCCAATGCGGCCACCAACAACAGCAGCAACCATAATTTATTGATCTTCGACATGTTCCCTCCCTGCATTCATTGTTTTTGCCGGCCGGCGCGGATTTCCTGCAAATCCGCACCGGTCCTTGATCGTTTATTCGGTGCACCAGCTCATTTGCGGATTCTCGTCATAGTTGTCAAAGGGGAAATAGACGTTCGAGATCACCACGGTGTTGGCGAAAAGCCGCGGGCAGGTGACCGACTCGGACGCATCGCCGGACGTGGCGGTGAACGTCGCTTCGCCCAGATCCATATTCAATGCAACAAAGTAACCGTTTTCCGGGTTGATGCCCTGGCCGTTGGCCGGCGAACCCGGCGTGGTGATTTCCCGGTCACGCGTCGGCAGCAGGCTCAGGTTGAAATAGAAGACCTCGTCGACCGGCGGGTCGGCGGTGACTTCGGCGCACCCGACCGGATTTTCATCCATCGGGTTGCCCCAATACACGCCGCCGGCGCCCAGGGCTTTGGTGGTGTCCAGCGTCACGCCCAAGGTGCCGACCACGATGTCGCGCGTATCGTGCGCCACGACCAAAAACTCCTCTTCGGTCGCGCCGACATCGAAGTTGTACTGCATCGTATCCATATAATCGTCACGCGAGCAGCGAATCGCCACCTGAGTCACTCCTTCGGGGAAGCCGGTCAGCGTCACCCAGCCGTCTTCCGGCGAAGTCACCTGAATGGGCGGATCGAACGGTTCGCCGGTAACGTTGTCCAGCGCCTCGACCAACACGCCCTGCAGCGCCAGATCCTGGTTCTGGAAATCGACCACATGAGCACGTAATGAATCCGCACCGCCGTCGTCGTCATCGTCGCCGCCATCGTCGTTATCGTCGTCGTCATCGTCGCCGCAGCCGATCATGATGACCAGACCCAAGGCCACACTAAGAGCCATCAGCAGGGTCAAGAAGACATACTTGCGCATCTCCGCCTCCTGTAAAGTTATCGAAAATATTCGAATTGTGAACTACTCCTACAAGCTGATTCAGATTAGAATCGACACCGGGAAATGTCAAGCATTCATCATCCAACAGCAGATAATTTAAATTGTACTTTAATTAGTTAGCCTTTAATGCTAAACTTCCTCATATTTCGTAATGTTATGTTCTTTTATGGATCGATCGGGATTGGACGAGCCTTTCTTTTCGCTTCGACCGTTATAAGTTTCATAAACGGAACTATCTAGATCGCTGTTTAGTCGTGAATTTCACAAGGGTTTTACGGAAGTTAATAACGCATTTCACAGGATGGACCATGAAGACTATCCAAACTGGAACAATGGTTCTTGTCATAAGCGCATTGCTTGCTATTCTTCCCCTGATTGCCGCTGCGCCGGCCGATGAGGGGCAACCGCTGACTCGCGCCGATTGGGGCGCCCGCGTCGGCTTCTCCCCGGCCTTGTCCGTCCCCGGATACACACCAGGCATGGTCATCAACCGTGGCAACATCGACCAATTCATTGAAATCGTTCCCGAAGCCGCTCTCACCCTGGTGAAAAAGTCGGGCATGTCCATGCCCACCGCCGATTATCGTCCCTATGCGCCCAGCGACGGCTATATCGCCGCCACCAATGCTTATCGCGGGCAAACGCATCTGGTGGAAATCGGCGATGCCATCAAGGAGCGAGAAATCGAAGGCTACCAAGGCGGCATGCCTTTTCCCGCTCCGGCTGACGGGCGCCAAATCGCCTGGAACTACACCCTCGCCTACGTCGGCGACGACAGCGAAAGCGTCTTCGCCGTCTATTGGATCAGCGCCAAGCGCGGTATCGAGCGCTCGGAAATATGGCGCACGCTGACGATCCACCGCGCCAAGTTCCGCACCGACATCCCGCCGCTGCCGGCCATTCCCAGCCTGGTCGACAAGGGCGTCATCGTCGCCACCCTGACCTCCGCCCTGCAACCTTTGGATAAAAAAGGGTTTTCCTCGCTCTATTTCGGCTACCTCGAACCGAAAGAACCCGAAGGCTGGCTCTATTTGCCCCCCCAACGACGTTCGATCCGCTTGACCTTCGGTCTGCGCGGCGAATCGTGGAACAACACCGATCTGCTTTACGAAGACGTCCGCGGCTACACCGGCAGCCCGGAATGGATGAACTGGAAGCTGATCAAAAAGACCACCATGCTTGCGCCGATGCACGCCGGCGTGACCATCGGGAAAGGCAACGAGGGCGCCGCTTTCGATCTGGAAACCGCACCCTACTGGAATCCGCAAATGAAATGGGAACTGCGCCCGACCTACATCGTTGAAGCCACGCCCAAGTTCCCGGATTACCCCTACTCGCGTATGGTCTTCACCATCGACGCCGAATCCTCGCACATCCTCACCAAATCCGCTTACGACCGCAAAGGACTGCTCTGGAAGGTCTTGCTCAACGCCGCCAACGAATCGGCCGACCCGGCGCGTTTGCCCCCGTCGGTCGCGCTGTCGCTGGTCGTGGACATTCAAAGCGAGCATGCCACCGCTTTCTTTTGGCATTCGCAAAAGCAGAACATCGGCCTCTCACCGAACCTGTTCAGCTTGACCACGCTGCGCAAACTGGGAAGGTAGCCACCCCTACCGCCGCCTTCCGGAGCATCAACATAGACGAAAGCCGGGTTACCTGTTATGGTAAATTTCAATTTTTCATTCTACCGGAGCCGGCAAGGTGGTAATGCATAACGAAAGCCGTTCAAACAACGAAAAAGAAGATCATGAGGATGCCGTCAGCGCCGGCATATAAGTATCCATGACAGATTTCGCCGCCTCTCCGAGCAAGCATGCGACCACAAACCGGACTAATCCCCACAACCAATTATCCATGGAGATTGACGGAAAGGGGCGTGTGATTCACGTCGTGCTTCCCGTTTATAATGAAGTCGAGACTATTTCCATCGTGCTCCAGGAAACAAGTAACGTGTTGACGAACCGCAAACGACGCTTCATCGTTGTGGATGACGGCAGCACGGACGGTTCAACGCAGCAGATCGAAGATTTTGCCGCGCGGCAAACGGAGTCGATTAAAGTCATCCACCATGCAACCAACCAAGGAGCTCCTCGCACGTTGTTTGACGGTTATCGCGAGGCGATATCCGCGGCCGACGATAACGATTGCCTGATCTGCCTTGAGGGCGACGGAACCAGCGACATCGGTATCATGACCACCATGATCGACCGCGTCGATCAGCAATATGACATCGTGATTGCCACGCGGTATCGAGCCGGTGGAGAAATCGTCGGCTTTCCCCTGGTCCGGAGATGGATCAGCCGCTTGGGCAACGCTGTTTTAAGTATGGCTTTTCCCCATCCGCAGGTAAGCGATTTTTCCATTTTTTATCGTGCTTACCGGTTGGGATTTGTCAAAACCGTGTTCAATGACGCCAAGGGTGAAAATGTTTTTACCGGACGTCATTTTGACGGCAACACCGCGTTTCTTCTGCGCTGCCTGACCTACGACCCAAACATCTGCGAAGTGCCGCAACGATACTGCTACAACCGGAAAAAAAGCGTCTCGTCCTTTCGATTGAAACCCATCGCCGTCGGACTTTTGCGCTCGTTATTTTCCCCTTCGGCGAGAGCGGCCAGAGCGGTTTGTCGAAAACGTCGCCTTCTTCACATCAATGCTTTAAAGCCCAATAAATAACGGAAAAACCGGCTGACACCTTGTGCCGCAAGCAAACGGCCGAGTTCCAGCAAATCGAACCAAAAGCCCCTGGAATAATAAGCCTGCGACAAATCCGCCCCCCGGTAGAAACCGATGCCGGCGCTGGAGGCGAAATAGAGGCGATCGGTTTTCGCATCGAAAAAAACACCCCGGGCGCGCACGCCGGCGAACATTCGTCCGACCCGTCGTGAATTCATGTCGATCACCCCCAAGGTACCGATAAAATAGTTCGGCGTAAGCAGCAATTCACGACTTTTGTCGACAGTCACATCGCGCGGTCCCGGATCGATGCGTATCGTTTGCATCGGTTGGAGCGTCTTGGGGTTCCGGACAATCACATCGCCTAAAATAAAGCGTGTGGTGAAAATCACGTTATGCCTTGGATCGTCTACCAGACCGTAAACGGGAAAAACGACACGCTTCTTTTTCAACAAGGAGCCGGTTTTTGTGTCCAACACGGCGATGAACCGATCCAGAACCGGCAGCACATATGTTTGATCTCCCGTTTCGTTAAAGGCCATGACGTTTGTCGCCAAGTATCCGTCCAGCGATTGATAGCTGCCGGTCGTCTCATCATGGATGACAATGTTGTTGCTGGCTTCGCAGGCATAAAATACTCTGCGAAACGGCTGGTTATAATAAACATAAAGTGCTCCACTACAGCCCCGATAATCAAGCGAACCGACCAGATTCGTCTCCCAATCGTAAATATACACATCATCCCACCGGTCCTGATCCGGCTCGTAACGAACGAACGCCAGCACGAAAATTCGACCGGATGCTTGATCGATCGCCATACGTTGCGCCCCAATATGCCGGGGATGCTTCGCGCATGGCGGGCTTTTCGCGTTGCAGTAACGCAGCAAATGGCCGGCGGCCACATAAAGATCTTGTCCGTCGGCGAATGATTCCATGTCATACCCGCCATGCTCAGTACGGTCGACCCATTGAATCAAGGATTCAGTGCGCATCGTCGCCACGGCCGCCGTGACCAAATCAAGACCCATTAATCCCGCCATGCCGATCAACACGGCTGCGGATAGAAGCACATAACTCAACAGCCGGCGGCGTCCTAGTGAAATCCAGCGGAAAGCGAGCCAGATGGCGATGCCCAGCAAGAGCCCGAAAACGGCTTCTTCTGAGCGAAAGCCCGTTTCATGAATCGAACTCAGGACAATCGCCAAACCGACAGCTGCCATCAACAAAGCGATTCCCCACCGTTTTCGTTCCTTTTGACGCAACGAAAACAAGAGCATCCCGACGTTCAATCCGAGCCAGACGAAGCCGGCGGCCAGATAATGACGATACAACGCCAGGCCGCCGGTGATGGATAACAATACGGTGGTGCGAAAAACCATGTAAATCAGGAAAAGTGAAATGAAGCGAAGTATGATTCGTTGCGGAACCAACGGATCCTTCCGTCGCCACCACAGAAAAACGAACAAGAAAACCAACACTATCCATTCCAGAGCATTCGGCAAGGATAACAATCCGGTGCGAAAAAAATAACCGAAGTAAGCGATGCAGCCGAAAATAAATGCGGCGTCGCCGGTGAAAATACCCAGCGCTCGCAAGGGAGCGCAAATCGAAGCCGTAAACGGTAGTAACAATAAAACAGCTGGAATTAGAACGTGCAAATACCTTCTTTGCGACCGATGGTTGTTATGCGCTTTCAAAAGCCAACCTGCCTAAAACGTTCGCCGCCAGTTCGATAATAATCGACCGTCGATCCTTTTCAGTTTTATCGAATTCGCTGCTGATCATTCCGTGCGGGCCTAACCGAACCTGTCCGGCAATGTACAAAACACAATGCCGGAAAGCAATCTCTTGCTAATATAATTTACTCGCTTTCCCATCGATCCGCTTTTAGGCAATTGCCTCCTTGCCTTTGCTCTCCAGCGATTTACCTTGATAGTGGGGGGTACTGGTTCATGTATCGCTTCAAGCGATTCTTGGTCGGGCTGTCGTTGAACATCTGCGACGAAGCGGTCATCCGTTTCACCAAGGAGTTATCCCGCCTGCTGAAACCGTCGAAAATCACTTTCATCCACGTGCTCAACAACGACGATGTGCCCAAGTACGTCGGCAACAAGTATCCGATCCTGCTGCAAACGGCCGATGAATTCGCGCGTACCCGGATGATCGATCAAGTGTTCAAGTGCGTCGGGGACGATTGGCCGCCGGCCACCGAATACGAGGTGGTCGAAGGTTCGCCGCTGTTGGAGATGCTCCAACGCGTCAAATACAAGGAAATCGACCTGCTGTTGGTCGGTCGCCCGCAGGAGTCGGAGAACGGCGGAGCCCTGGCTGTCAAATTGGCGCGCTACGCCCCGTGCTCGGTGTGCATCGTGCCCGAACAAACGCCGCCCCGCCTGCGTTCCTTGTTGGCGCCGGTCGATTTTTCCGATCATGCACAAGCCGCGCTCGAGGTCGCCGTCATGCTGGCGCGCGCCGCCGATGTTCCCCAGATCAAATGCGTGCACGCTTACCGGGTGCCGACAGGTTATTATAAAACGGGCAAAAGCTATGGGGAATTCGCCGCGATCATGGAAGGGCTGGCTCGTGAGGAATGCAATAAATTCCTCGCGCGCACCGATTGCCTAGGGGTGGAAGTCAAACCGGTCTTCAAATTATACAAACGGGTCTATCAGGCCATTCGCGAAATAGCACGCGCTCACCCGGTCGACCTGGTGGTCATCGGCGCCCGCGGACGGAAATCAGCCGCCGGCAGTATGCTGGGCAGCGTCACCCAACGGCTGATCCATAAAACGCAAATTCCGCTGCTGGCTGTCAAACAAAAGGGCGAAGGCATGAGTTTTCTGGATTGCTTGCTGGAAAAGTAAGCCGGTTAAATAATACATTGTCCTTAATATGATGATAAAGATCCGTCAATTTTTCGACGATAAGTAAAATCGACTGAAAAAGGGCATCGATGCCAAACGTCGGAGCAATTGGAAAAAAAGTTGATTTAATAATGGAAAGTGTATAAATATCCACTTTCGAATACTAATTCGATCTGTTCCGGACAACTTGGTTATGCAAACAGACAAGAGCGATTACGAAGAATTGCCGCGGAGAAAGCGATAATGACGACCAGTGAAGCGACCATTGCCCTGCTCGAATCGCATCAAAAACGGCCGAACTTCATTGTCGGCTTGGATTTATATCTGGATCTCGTCCATCAGTTTAAGAAAGTCCGATGCAAAGTAAACGTACATGGCTGGTACCATGACGATTTCTTCATTATTGACGCGCCGATGATCAACGGGCAGGAAGTCGAACTGCGCACCAACGAATTCGTCACCGTGCGTTTCATCCTCGACGGCGTTGTCTATGCTTTCAACACGACGCTGTTGCGTAAAGTGGTCGCGCCCACCCGGTTGTGGCTGTTGAGCTACCCGACGATTATGGAAACCAAGACTCTGCGCAGGCATTCGCGTCTGCAAACGCTGATTCCCGTAAGCATTGACGGCTTTGAAGAAAAGGCGTTGATCATCGACCTGAGCAGCGGTGGCGCCTTGGTCGATTGCGCCAATTGGCTAAACCTGCCTGAACTGCAGGAAATCAAAATGTCTTTCAACCTGCCCAACGGTAAAGAGGTCGTCGCCCTGCCGGCGCAGGTGAAAAACATCGTCAAGAACGAGTCGATCAAGCAAATCGGCGTGAGTTTCTCTGCCGGCGACAACGAACAGGGCCGGGCGATCAAGGAATTCATCGACGCCCTACCCAACCGGCCGCCTGCGCCATGCCAGCAACAGCCTTAATCAGCTTTATGTATCCGGCCGTTCAATCCTTACCTGCTTCGCGGCACGCATCCTCGTATCCCTGTGCGGCATAAAAGACGGCCCGGTCGAAAAACAGTACGACGCGGTTGTTGAGTTCGAGCGCTTCGATCAAATCCATCGCCGTGTTCAGCAATCCCTCGTTGAGCACTTTCAACCACAAATGTCGTCGGGTCAGCGCAAAAGCCTGAATCACCTCGGAGAGCGGAAATCCCTCCTGGCAGCGCTTGCGTCCCAATTCATAATAGGTGTGTTTGATATCCTCTTTGGTCGTCTCGCGGGAAATCCACTTGCCCAGATTGCTGTACACGCGATAGGCGCGCGTATACAGTTTTTTCTGATCGAATGCGGCGTAAGTCGGCGTAGTGTCGTTTGTTTTAATATCCTTTAACCAATTGTTCGTAATTTCGTCGGCGTGATGATGGATCAGATCCAACAACTTTTGCGACACAATTTGGTGTTGGCCCATGCTCTCCCCCTCTCTATTTTTTTACCTCTTGATTAATTAATAAGACCGCCCGCCTTGCTTGAAAACCGAAACCTGTAAATTATTTCGCATAGTTGGCATTTTTTCTGTTTGGGAATCGGCAACGACGCCCACCAGGCAAATCGTTTGCCCCTTTCTTGACAGACGGAAATTAGAGACTAAATAAATATTAAGGGAAACTTGCATAAACATTAAGAAAATCAATTGTCGGAAAAGTTGAGTGCGCCATGCCGGAATCGATCGAATCATTCGTCCGCAAGCTGCAGGAGGAAGGCGTTCAGGCCGGCCGGCAAGCGGCCGAGCAGGTAATCGCCGAAGCCCGGCAGCAAGCGGAAACGATCCTCCGCGAAGCGCATTTGCAGGCGGAAAACATCCTGCGCACCACGCAAGCCGATGCGAAAAAACTTACCGAGCAAAACAAAAATGAAATCGCCCTGGCCGCACGCGACGCCATTTTGCAGTTGCGGGAAAACATTTCGCATTCCCTGCGCGTGATTCTGGAAAACGAAGTGCGCGCCGTACTCGCCGATCCGGCATTCCTCGCCGAGCTGATCCGCGACATGATGCGCCAATACGCCACACAGGACGCCCAGCGGCAGGAGACCATCGAAATCCGCGTGCCTCCCGATGCGGTCGAACAGGTGAAAAATCTGGCCCTTGCCCGGTTGCGCGACGAGCATGGGCCGCTGCAGAAATTCAACCTATTCGGCACCTTGAAGAAGCAGGGATTTGAGTACACCGTTCGCGAATCGACCGTGGAAGTGACCGTCGATTCCATCGGCGAATATCTGGGCAATCTGGTCACCGAGCAGGTGCGGGAAAGCTTACGGGAAGCGGTGGCGAAAAAATAACGACCCGGCGGTCGTCATGAGAGAATTTTTTTTATCTGATCACCTCGCTGCCCACCTTGCCCTCATTGGGTGAGAAACCGCCGCTTAATCCGGCGCAGTTGCAAAGTCTTGTCGACGCTGAGCCGCCCCTGCGCGCCATCGTCGACACCCTCTTCCTCGAGCAGGACCTGCTGCACCGCCAGAGCATCCTTGCCGGGGAAAAAATCGCCGCAATGCCGCTGGTGCTCAGCGAGGAGCAGATGAACGGGGAAGCGCCCTTGCCCGCCGACTTCACGCCCGCCGATACCGAGCGCCATGCCTTTGCCGCCGACCTGTTGTGGGAAACCTACTTCCAACGCGCCGCTTCGCTCGCAAGCCTGCTTGCCTGCCCGTTCCTACAACGCTGGGCCGGCTTCGAAGTCACTCTGCGCAATGCCGTTGCCGCCGAGCGCGCACGGAAACTGGGACTTTCTCCCGAAGAGTATTTTGTCGCCGAACAGCTCACCGAATCCGCCGCCTTCATCGATAGCCTCGTCGCCTCCTGGGCGGCCGCCGACAACCCGCTGGCCGCCGCCCGCGTCCTCGACCAAGGCCGATGGGAGTGGCTGCAGGCCAATGGCGGTTGGTTCGGTTTCTCCAGCGACGAAGTGGCCGCCTACGCGCGCGCGCTGGTGTTGTTGGCGCGTTGGCACGAAATGCAATCCGCGCCCGGCGACGGATAGAGGCCGTCATGTTCGCAGGCACGATCACCGCCGTTTTCGGCAACATGGTCACCGCCAAGGTCGAGCGATACGCCGTGCTCAACACCGTCGCCTACTGCCTGCGCGCCGACGGCGCACGGCTGCTCAGCGAGGTGATCCGCATTCGCGGCACCGACGTGGATTTGCAGGTTTTCGAGGAAACGCGCGGCCTGCGCGTCGGCGCCAAAGTCGAATTCACCGGCGAGTTGATCCGCGTGGCGCTCGGCCCGGGCTTGCTCGGCCAGATCTACGACGGTCTGCAAAATCCGCTGCCCAAGCTCGCCGCCGCCATCGGCGCGCATCTCAAGTCCGGCAATTACCTGCCCGCGCTCGACGATACGCTCCGCTGGTCCTTCACTCCCACGGTTGCGCCCGGCGCGGTGCTTACCGCCGGCGAACGCCTCGGTACGGTGCCCGAAGGTTTGTTCGCCCATGCGATCATGGTCCCCTTCTCATGGGAAGGCGAATGGACCGTCGCCTCGCTCGCCGCACCCGGCGACTACACCATCGCCGACGAGATCGCCGTGCTCGTCGATCAAGACGGCAAACGGCAGCCGATCACCATGACGCAGACCTGGCCGGTGAAAGTGCCGCTGAACGTTTCGCGCGAACGGCTGCTGCCCACCGAACCGCTGGTCACCAAAATCCGCATCATCGACACGATGTTCCCCATCGTACTCGGTGGCACCTATTGCATCCCCGGGCCCTTTGGCGCGGGCAAAACCGTGTTGCAGCACATCACCTCGCGCCACGCGGAAATCGACATCTGCGTGGTCGTCGCCTGCGGCGAACGCGCCGGCGAGGTCGTCGAGCTGCTGCGCGAATTTCCCGAACTGACCGACCCGCGCACCGGCCGCTCGCTGATGGAACGCACGATCATCATCTGCAACACCTCGTCCATGCCCGTCGCGGCGCGCGAAGCCTCGGTCTACACCGGCGTCACCCTCGCCGAATACTACCGTCAGATGGGTTTGAACGTGCTGCTGCTCGCCGACAGCACCTCGCGCTGGGCGCAGGCGCTGCGCGAACTTTCCGGCCGCCTCGAAGAGATTCCCGGTGAGGAAGCCTTTCCCGCTTACCTGGAAAGCCGCATCGCCAACTACTACGAGCGCGCCGCCTGCCTGCGCCTCAAGGACGGCACGAGCGGTTCGGTGACGATCGGCGGCACCGTCTCGCCCGCCGGCGGCAGCTTCGAGGAACCGGTCACCCAGGGGACGCTCAAGGTCGTCGGCGCCTTCCACGGCTTGTCGCGCGCCCGCAGCGACGCCCGCCGCTTCCCCGCGATCGATCCGCTCGACAGTTGGTCGACCTACCCCGGCATCATCGCCGCCGCCGACGTCGACATCGCCCGCCGCCTGCTGCGCGAGGGCAACGAGATCAAGCAGATGATGGCGGTCGTCGGTGAGGAAGGCACGAGCGTCGAAGACTTCACCACCATGCTCAAGGCCGAATTTTTCGACGCGGTCTACCTGCAACAAAACGCCTTCGACCAAGTCGATGCGGCCACCACCGCCGACCGCCAGCGGTTGGTCTTCGGCAAGATCCTCGCGCTGATCGCCACCGAATTCGCTTTCGCCGACAAAGAGCAGGCGCGGCGGATCATGGTCCGGGCCACCGATCTGTTCCGCAACCTGAACTACCAGGCGACCGGCTCGGAGCGCTTCAACGCCATGCTCGCCGACATCGACGCGTTCATCGCGCACCGGGGGCATGTGTCATGAGACGCTACTACGACCACATCACCCGCATCGCCGGCAGCGTCGTCAACGTCACCGCCACCGGCGTGGCTTACGACGATCTGGCCGTGCTGCACACCAAGCTGGGCGTGTCGCTCGCGCAGATCATCCGCCTCGAAGGCGATCAGGTGTCGCTGCAGGTGTTCGCCGGCACGCAGGGCGTTTCGACGGTCGATAAAATCCGCTTCTTCGGCCACCCGATGCGCATCCCTTTCAGCAAAAATCTCTACGGGCGCATCTTCGACGGTTCCGGCAAGCCGCGCGACGGCCGCGCCAACCTGTTCGACGCGACGATCGAAATCGGCGGTCCGTCAGTCAACCCGACCGTGCGTGCCATGCCCGATGAAATGGTCCGCACCGGCATCCCCATGATCGACGTGTTCAACACGCTGGTCGTCTCGCAGAAGCTGCCGATCTTCGCCCCCGCCGGCGAACCCTACAACAAGCTGCTCGCGCGCATCGGCCTGCAGGCCGAGGCCGATGTGATCATCCTCGGCGGCATCGGCCTGCGCCACGACGACTACCTGATGTTCCGCAACACCTTCAAGGAACACGGCGTGCTGCACCGCACGATCATGTTCATCCACACCGCCGCCGAACCGACCGTCGAAGCCCTGTGCGTGCCCGACATCGCCCTGGCCGTCGGCGAGGAATTCGCCCTGCAGGGTAAGCGCGTGCTGGTGCTGCTCACCGACATGACCGCCTTTTCCGACGCGCTCAAGGAAGTGGCGATCATCATGGAGCAGATCCCCTCCAACCGCGGCTATCCCGGCGACCTGTATTCGCAGTTGGCCAAACGCTACGAAAAAGCCGTGTACTTCGAGCAAGGCGGCTCGGTGACCGTGCTCGCGGTGACCACCATGCCCGGCGACGACGTCACGCACCCGGTGCCCGACAACACCGGCTACATCACCGAAGGCCAGTTCTACCTGCGCAACGGGCGCATCGAGCCTTTCGGCAGCCTCAGCCGCCTCAAGCAGCGGGTCAACGCGAAAACGCGCGACGATCATCGCGCGATCATGGACAGTTGCATCCAGCTTTACGCGGGCGCGTTGGAAAGCCGCGAGAAGCGCAGCATGGGCTTCGAGATGTCCAACTGGGACCGCCAACTGCTCAAGTACGGCGAGTTGTTCGAGCGCCGCATCATGGACCTTTCGGTCGACATTCCGCTGGAAAAGGCGCTGGACACCTGTTGGGAAATTCTCGCCGCCTGTTTCGAGCCGGCGGAAGTCGGCATCCGCCGTTCGATTATCGACCAGCACTGGCCGACAACGACGGCGCGCTCCGACGCGCGGGAGACCGGCGATGGCGCATAGAAAAATCAAGCTCACGCGGCCGGAACTTAAAGCGCAACGCGAGGTGCTTGCGCGCTACGAACGCTACCTGCCGACGCTCAAACTCAAACAGCAACAATTGCAGATCAGCGTGCTCGAGGCAGCCGCGAAACAGCAGCGCGCGCAAACGGCGGTGCGCGAATGCGAAAACGAGATCGCGCCCTATCGCCCGCTGTTGCGCGCCCCGGCCGGCATCGACCTCGCCGAATTGACTACGCCCGCCGAGGTCGTCACTGAAACCACCAACGTCGCCGGCGTCGGTGTGCCCTTGTTCATTGAGGCGGTTTTCGACGAACCGCGCTACAGCCTCTTCGCCACCGCGCCCTGGGTGGACCGGGCCGTGCACGACCTGCGGCGGCTCGAATCGCGGCAGGCCGAAGCCCTCGTGCTGCACGAGGAAGTACAGATTCTGCATCGCGAACTGCGCCGCGTGAATCAGCGCCTCAATCTTTTCGAAAAGGTGATGATCCCCCGCACGAAAGAGGCCATCCGCCGCATCCGCATTTACCTGGGCGACGAACAAACCGCCGCCGTCGGCCGCGCCAAAATTGCCAAGGCCAAGCAAGCGAGCAAGCGCACCGTCGAATGCATTCCGCTGGCGCGGGAGTGAACACCATGATCGCCGCGATGGAAAAAGTCACCCTGGTCGTCGACGCGGCGGGTAAGTACGATCTTCTGCGCGTGCTGCGCGACGCGGGCGTCATGCACCTGAGCGCGGTGCGACCCGACAAGGCGCACGCCGACGAGGCGACGCTCTCCGCACGCCAACGACTGGCCCGCGCGCGGCAGATATTGGCGGGCGTCGCGGCCGTCGGGGAGGCGCCGCAGCGTTCCGCGCTGGACGCCGCCGACCGCGTATTGGAGATCGCCTTTCAAGCGCCGGAAATGCAAAACCGTCTGAACCTGGTGATGCGCCAGGCCGATCAACTGGCCCTCTGGGGAGAGCTGCGCCGCGAGGAGTTGCATGCCGCCGAATATCGTCTCGACTTCGTGCGCCTGCCGCCGGCGGAAATTGCCGACATCCGCGCCGCATTCGTGCACGATCTCGGGTCGCTGACGCGTCATGAACATCTGGTCGGCGTCGTATCACTGCCCGAGCAAACGCCGGAATTGCCCGCCGCGGCCGTTGCGCTGGAGCCGCCGCCCCGCGACCGTCCCACCATCCTCGCTGAGGCGCGGCAGATCGACGAGCAAATCAAACGCCACCGTGACGAACTGGCGCAACTGGCGCACCTGCTGGGCGCGATGCAGGTCGCCGAAAAGGAATTGCGCGCGCAAGAAGAATGGACGATCGCCGAGCGCGGCGGTCTGGCCACCGACGAGCTGTTCGCCATCGAAGGCTGGTTGCCCGCCGATCGCGTCGAGCCGCTGCAGGAAACGCTCGTGCGGCACGGCATCGTCGCCGCCTTGCGCCGGCGCCCGCCGACCGACGACGAATCGCCGCCGACCCTCCTACGCACGCCGCGCTGGGCGCGCCCGATCGAAGGCATGTTTCAGATCCTGGGCACCGTGCCGGGCTTTCGCGAGTTCGACATCAGCGGCGCGTTTCTCATCGCCTTGCCGCTGTTCGCCGCGATGCTGATCGCCGACGGCGGTTACGGCCTGGTGTTGTTGCTGCCGGCGCTGCTCTTTTATCGCCGGCTCGCCGCGCGCGCCGGCGCGCAATTGGCGCAGTTAATCGTCATCATCGGCGCGTGCGCGCTGCTGTGGGGCGTGGTCGTCTCCAGCTTCTTCGGTCTGGGGGATACGAACCTGATCGCCGCCGGCGGCGTCTGGGCGCAAGTCGGCGCGGTGCTGGCGAAGCTGAAATTGATCGAGGGTTCGTCCGCCGACGAGAACGTCGTGCGCGACATCATGCGTCTTTCGTTCCTGCTCGGCGCGATCCACATGTCCGTCGCGCAGTTGTGGCGCGCGGCGAAGCTGTGGCCGCACCCGCGCATGTTGGCCCACGTGGGCTGGGCGGTTTTCCTCTGGGGCATGTTGCTGATCGTGAACATCCTCGTGCTCGAGGATCGCCCGCACCCGGCGCTGCCCTACCTGCTGATCGGCGGCGGCGCGTTGACGATCCTGTTTACGTTCCCGAGCAAAAATCCGCTCAAGACGGTCGCGCTGGGGCTGGCCAATTTCCCGCTTGAAGCGATGGGCACGCTCTCGGACACCATCAGCTACATCCGCTTGATGGCCGTGGGGTTGGCCTCGACGATCCTGGCGACGACCTTCAACGATCTGGCCGCGCAACTGGCCGCGAGCGCCACCTGGCTGGCCGGCGCGCCGGTTCTGCTCTTCGGCCACGGACTGAACATCGGTTTGGCGATGATCGCCATTTTCGCGCACGGCGTGCGCTTGAACATGCTTGAATTTTCCAAATGCCTGGGGATGTCCTGGAGCGGCTATCCCTACGAACCGTTTTCGCTCGACGGCGCGAAAGGAGGGTGACGATGGAACTCTTCGGCCAAATGGGCCTCGTGCTGGCCTTGGGCCTGGGCGCCCTGGGCAGTTCCCTGGGCATCGGCGCGGCCGGGCAAGCCGCCGCCGGCGCCTGGGCGAAGGAAGCCAAAGCCGGTCAGCGGCTGAGCTTCACCTACATCATTTTGGTGGGCATGCCGATTTCGCAGACGCTCTACGCGATGATCCTCATGCGCAAGATGGTCGCGCTGTCGCCCGAAGTGGTGGCCGCTTCCGGCGGCCTGCTGTTCGGTCTGGGTCTGGCTTGCGGCCTGGGCGAAATGTTCAGCGCCTGGATGCAGGGTAAAATCGGCGCGGCGGCGGTGCGCTGTCTGGCCGAAGGCGGTCAGGGTTTCGCGTTTCTGATCATCGCGATGGGCATCGCCGAAACGGTGGGCATTCTCACGCTGGCGTTTTTGTACATCGCCGTGCCGGGCTAAAACAGCGCGTATAAAAAACCGCTGTTACGCTCGGCATTGAACAGAATCAACAGCATCACTCCACCGTAAATCGCCAGACCGAGGCCGAGGTCGATCAACCACCGTTTGAGCATCGCTTATCCTCCCAAACCGAAAAGCGTCAGGTACAAACGCACCGCTTCGCCCAACGACATGTAAAACAGCGCCCAACCCAACGCCACGAAATGGAACGTCGCCGCCCAGGCCAGCACCCGGCGCGGCTTGCTGTCGGGACGATGCCAACCGTATTTCCCGCGCAGCATGCGCCAGATGCGGTAGATCGTCAGGCCCGCGCCGTGGTACAGCCCCCAGGCGATGAAGTGCCAGCCCGCGCCGTGCCACAGGCCGCACAGCCCCATGGCGATCAGCGTGTTCACGCCCGCGCGCGTCAGCCCTTTGCGGTTGCCGCCCAGCGGATAGTAAATGTATTCGGTGATGAACGCGGTCAGGCTCATGTGCCAATGCCGCCAAAACTCCGATATATTCGTGCGTAGGTACGGCCAGTTGAAGTTCTCGCGGATGCGGATGCCGAACAAGCGCGCCACGCCGATGGCCATGTCCGAGTAGCCGGAAAAATCGACGTAGATGTACAGCGTGTAGGCGTACAGCGCCACCCACATCCAGCCGGCGCCGTACGTTTGCGGTTCGCGCATCAACTTGGCCCATTCCAACAGAAAATCGGTGAGCACGACCTTCTTGAACAGACCGGCCGCAATGCGCAACGCGCCGGTGCGCAGGTCTTCCAGCGTCGGTCCCGCGCCTGCCCGCGCCTGCGGTGCGAAGGCTTCGTAGCGCTCGATCGGCCCGGCGGGCAGCGTCGGGAAAAACAACGCGTACCCGGCGATCGCCCAGGCGCCGCCCGGTGCGTGCTTGCCCTGCGCGACATCGACCAGGTAGCCGATCATCCGGAAAACGAAATAGCTCATGCCCAGCGGACCGAGCCAGCTCGGTGTGCGCACGCTCGTCAGCGCCGACAGACCGACCATTCCCAAAAGCCAGTCGCCGTATTTGCCCGCCGCGAGCACCAGCAGCAACCCCGCAACGCCCGCGCCGACGCGCCGACGTTTGGCCGACGCGCCGTGGATGCGTGTACCCCACCACCACGTCCAGGCGACCATCGCGGCGACGACGCCCAAGGTGGCCGGGCCCTCCAGCGCGAAAACGGCAATCGACACGAGCGTCAACCAATGACCGCGCCCGCGCGCCGGCAGCAGGCGATAAACCAACCAGGCCGCGCCGACCAGCAAAGCGAAGGCGACGTCCGTCCAGTTCATCGCGCCACCTCGGCGGCGATCGGTTCGAGCAGCGCATGCGCCAGTTGCTCGTGCCCCTCGACCAGCAGATGATCCAGGTCGCCGAACCAGCGCGACTCGACCGCATCGGTCAGGTTCAACAGCCGGTAGCGGTTGCGCCGCACGACCGTCAGCGTCTCTTGCAGAAAGCGTGCGTATTCGCGCACCGACAAGATCTTGCGCTCATCGTTCATCGGCCGGTTGAACGGCGTGATGTAGGGCAGCACGGCGAAATCGTTTTCACGCGCCAACGCAAGGATCTGCTCGAGAAAAAAGAAATTCGTGTTTTCTTCACGCGGCGGCAGTTCGGCGTACGCTTTGTACAGATAGCCGACCTTCACCTCGCTCAGTTTGCGCCAGCGGTACGGTTCGCGCAGGAACGGTTTGGGGCGGTTCGGATTGACGAACTCCTCGCCCAACGGTTCGGCCAGGTTTCTCATCAACGCCTCGCCCAGCGGATTGGGCGCCCCGCTCAAGCGCTCGCCCCACAGCGGCAGCCAGCGCGGCAGCGCCCAATGGCGGCGGATCGTTTCGTTGAGCAGCGCCGACTGTTTTTGCGCGAAAGTCAGTCCGTCGTGTGACGCGATACGCGCGCGATCCTCCGGCGCGGTCATCCCCCACATCCGCGGAAAGCGCACCGGTGCCTCGCTGAACACGGCGCGGCAGAAAAACTTCGGGTTGATCGTCAGCACGATCAAATCGGGCTTGTTCGTTTTAAAATGGGACAGCAGGCAATACAGATCGCCCATCGTGGCCGAGGGCACGGCGAAATTGAAGCAACGCACGTCGGCCGTCTCCGGGCGCCGGCGCAACAGGCGCTCGACGACCAGCGGCGCGGTCTGTTCCGGCTTCGTGTACGACGATCCGTGCACCACCGAGGCGCCCAGGAAAACGACCGACCGGCCGTCGTGGCGTTCGTAGCGTTGCAGCAGATACGGCAGGGACGCGAGCGAATGTCCCGTGGTGCGCAGGAACAGATCCTCGCGATCAAAAGTGTGCACCAGTGCGACATCGGTCACGATCGTCAGCGCAAGCACCACCGCGGCGATGCGCAATAGACGTACTGTACTTGTAAAATATTTTCTCACCGCCGCTTGATCTCCGCGGCGATGGTAACGGGCAGCGGCGAACAGCGTCAAGCGCAAACCCGCGCGAATGACGCTTTATGCTTTCAACGCACGTCGGCCTCCCGGAAATTCCCGCCCGTAGGGAATACCCAACTTCCTCATCTTGCTGCGCAACGTGCTGGGATTGAGCCCCAACAGCCGCGCCGCGCCGTTGAGCCCGTGCACCTGCCCGTTGGTTCTTTTCAACACGAATTGAATGTGTTGGGCGATCATCTCGTCCAACGGCAGCGGCCGATAGCGGTATTCCTCGCTCTCCTTCAACTTGCGCGCCGACTTCACGATCAACTGGTTGAACCGCAGCACGCCGTCCTTGTTGAGAATCAGCTCGCGCTCGATCAGGTTCTCCAGTTCGCGCACGTTGCCGGGCCAGTCGTGATCCACCAGGCGCTGCATCGCGGTAGGCGCGAGCGACGGCTGAATCGGAATCTTCAGCTCGTTGGTTTTCTTGTCCAGGAAATGATGGACCAACGCCGGAATGTCGATCTTGCGTTGTCGCAGCGGCGGTATGAGGATCGGAAACACATTGAGCCTGAAATACAAGTCTTCGCGGAATTCACCCTTACCGACCATCTCGTCCAGGTTGCGGTTGGTCGCCACAATGATGCGCACGTCGGCGCGGAT
>ERZ795059.2197-NODE-2197-length-20480-cov-6.520245_pt1 | contig 20480 bp, 18 predicted proteins | sample MGYA00375143_ERZ795059 | MGnify/ENA primary metagenome ERZ795059 (study PRJEB30188, sample SAMN05720168) | activated sludge metagenome | isolation source: Anaerobic digester | place: USA | collected 2015-01-07 ... | reverse complement strand
TCTTACGGTAAATGTAAAAGTGAATGATGGAAGTGCCGATAGTCCTTCCTTTGGAGTAGCTGCTTCATTGGGGGCAGTGAATGTTGCACCAGTAATTACAGGTCAAACACCAAATCCGATTAACGCAACAGAAGATACACCTTTTTCGATTTTAGTTTCAAACGTAACAATAACGGATCCTGACAATACCGTATTCACATTGACTGTTTTAGCGGGCACGAACTATACCTTTAGCGGCAATACCATCACACCGGCATCAAACTATAATGGTCCACTTACAGTAAATGTTAGGGTGAATGATGGCGCGGCAAACAGCAATACCTTTGGAGTAGCAGTTCAGGTTGCCCCGGTAAATGATGCGCCCGTTATATCGGCTCAATCTACTTTAACCATAAATGAAGATCAGCCACTTACCATATTACTTTCTCACTTAACAGTAACAGATCCGGACAATACCTATCCAACTGGATTTACCTTAACAGTTCAAGCTGGAACGAACTACACAGTTTTAGGAAGTATCATTACACCGACAAGTAACTTCTTTGGAAATTTAACAGTGAATGTTTCGGTGAATGACGGAACAGCAAATAGCAATGTGTTTCCGCTTTTGGTGAAAGTAAATCCTGTAAATGATGCACCAACCAAAGTTGGATTTGCAGCCATTACTTTGACAGAGGATAATCTTACCGAACAAGTAGTTAATTTACTAACCAATTTCAACGATGTAGAGGATGTTCCGTCATCACTGCTTACCTATCAGATTACGGCAAACGACAACCCCTCATTTTTTCAATCGATCTCTATTAACCAGGCATTAGGACAACTTCGATTCACGCTTAATACGAATGCGTTTGGTGTTGCCAAAGTAACGATACGCGCTACTGATTCAGGTGGACTTTCAGTTACCGATATTTTAACGATCAACATCAACGGAATAAACGATGCGCCAGGCTTTGATGTGATTCCAAATCAACAAGTGGTTGAGAACTCACCTCAGCAGACCATAAACATCACGAATGTTTCCAAAGGACCATTTGAAAGTGCGCAGGAGTTAACGTTCTTTGTTTCCTCCAGTAACGCATCGATAGTCCCTGCACCAACTATTACGTATAATGGCACTGCTACTACAGCACAGTTAAAATATACTGTTGCACCAAATATCGCAGGTACGGTTACGATTACCATAAACGTGGTGGATAACGGATCAAACATTTCACCAAACCAAAATTCATTCACTACTACATTTACTATTGAGGTCTCTGAAATTAATGACCCACCCACTTTAAATGCTATTACTTTTGGACCTATTCAGGAAGATGATCCAGTTCAAAATGTTCCTTTAACAGGAATTTCTGCTGGCCCTGGTGAAGCGGCTCAGACCATCTCAGTTACAGTTACCACAAATAAGCCAGAGCTTTTTGAAACATTAAGAGTAGATTATCCACAAACAGTTCCATCGTCAACAACAGGAACGCTTGTGATTAAGCCAAAAGCGAATGCAAATGGAGTGGCGCAAATTTCGGTCCGAGTGCAGGATAGTGGCCCAAACATACCACCAACCAGTATTAATTTTTTAGTGCGCACCTTTAATCTCACCATACAATCGGTTAATGATTTACCCGTGTTTGTTTCCAGCCCTGTGCTGACCGCTACGGTTGGTGAAGAGTATATCTATAATATTGAAGCAACGGATGTGGATGGGGAGACCCTCACCCTTACTGCACCGACTAAGCCCACGTGGGCTACGTTATTTCCTGTAAGCAATGGAAAAGCCACTCTTAAAGGAACACCTCTTGTGGGTGGATTGATTAATGTTAAAATACAAGTGAAAGATCCTGGGGGAGTTTTGAGAGATCAGGACTATGTATTGGATGTAAACACAAGACCTACCGTTGCACCTTTTGCTATTACAACAAACGAGGATGTTCCAGTTGTTTTGCCATCTAATGATTTTGAAACATCCTTTCAGGATCTTGATGTTGATCCTCTTAAAGAAATTCAAATCACCTCATTGCCAAAGCATGGCACATTGCGATTGAATAGCGCAGTTGTAAATCAAGGGCAGACAATCTCTTTAGCTTCCCTTGCGTCAAATTTAGTGTATACCCCTTTTGCAGATTATAATGGTAAGGACACCTTAAATTGGAATGCAAGCGATGGATTAATATATGCTACAACAGCATCCTATATTAATTTTGTTATTAACGCGGTAAACGATGCGCCCGAAATCATAGCATTAGAAGAAGAGACAGAAGTATTGCGCTATAAATCAGGAAGCGGCCCTGTTCAGCTTACAGAATTGTTTGATGTAGCGGATGTAGACAATGATAGTTTAATGAGTGCAGAAATTCGTTTTTTGGCAGAGAATTTTCGTCAACAAGATGATATTCTCATATTCAATAGTACACCGAATTTAACAGGTAACTACAATTCTCAAACCGGTGTTTTGCTCATTTCAGGTAAGGCTCTGTTAAGTGAGTATGATACTGCCATTCGGCATATTCAATACAATCATTTAAATGCTATTGATCCCATTGCCGGTAAGAAAACCGTTTCGATGACATTAAGTGATGGTAAAAATTCATCCATTCCAAGTGATCGATTTGTATCGCTTTATGTTGAGAATGTAGCACTTGATATTCCGACCGGATTCACACCTGCGGATGATAGCTCACCGAATAATACCTGGAATATTTTATTTGAAGGAGATCAACCATCAAATAGTCCTGAAATGAGGAATGCGGTGTTAAAGATTTATAATAAGAATGGCGCAGTGGTTTTTGAGACAATAGGATTTGAGAGAGAGTGGAATGGTAAAATAAACGGTGAGCCCAGCGCAGAGTTTGTGCCAGCAGATACATACTTCTACACCATCGATTTACGATCTTCGAACAAGAAGACATTTAAAGGAACAGTAACGGTTTTGCGCTAGCTCATGAAGATTCAATTATTTACACTTTTATTTTTGTTGATTGCATTCCAAGCCCAGGCTCAGTACATTCCAGGCACGGCTCAATCATTTCAATTTGCATCAGCTTTTAATCCTGCATTTTCTGGTATTGATAATTTTGGTGATTTAAAATTAAGCTATCGATATCAATGGACAGGATTTGGATCAAATGCTCCAAGGTTTATCAATCTTGCATACAACTCGCGCTTGAAACAACCATTGGATCTGTCAATTAATTCATCGCGGAGTAGTAATGTTTCAGCTTTAAATCCTGAACTTCTACCAAAAGGAAAGCGCATTATTCATGGCTTTGGTGTTAATTTTTTCAACGAGCAATATGGAGTGATTAATCGTATTGGTGGAGGATTGAATTACGCTTTTCATTATCCACTGTTCAAAAAAACAAGACTCTCTTTCGGTGCATCCGCTATGGTTGATAATACTAAAGTGGATGTAAGCAAGGTTGGTGTTCGTGAACCGGATAATGATCCATTTTATCAATCACTTTTAGCAAGTGGTTCATCCCAAACCAATTTGAATGTGCGGGGTGGCGTATTGATCTATTCTCCCACTTTTTACTTTGGGGCTTCCTATTTTCCAATACTGAATAGTGCGATACAAGATGATGGTGTTTCGACAAGTGATATCTTCTATCAAGGATCATTACAAGGTGGTATTCGGATTCCGGTTGGTGAAAACTCTTCCATACGACCAAGCGTAATGGCACTTTGGCAACTTGATAATACTTTTGCAATTGATTACAGTGTGAAAGTTTTTTTACAAGAAAAAGTCTGGTTTGGACTTACCTATCGCGATACGCAATCCGGTATTTTGCTTTTTGGAATCGACATCAATGATAAAATGGGGTTTGCCTATTCGTATGAACTTTCGATGGGAGGAAGAAGTCAGTTTACCAATGGAAGTCACGATCTGGTCCTTGCCTTTCGCTTCAATAATTTCAGACGCCAGAATCAGTATGCCTGGTAGGTAGTATTCACAATAGGTTAATTATTGCTTAATCAAGGGAGTTATTCTAACTTCATGTAGGTATACACCATTAGCATTAACTTTATGTGGCGGGTCATTTTCAAAACAGCATTACTTGCGGGCACTTTAGATATTATTGCGGCCTTCATTCAAAGTTACCTTACTAACAACACCACACCATCTCGTGTATTACAATTTGTCGCGAGTGGAGTATTTAGTACGTCTGCTTTTACGGGTAGTACTGTAATGCTTGTTTGGGGATTATTTTTTCATTTTAGCATTGCGTTCTCGTGTACAGCTTGTTTCTTTTTAGTCTATCCAAAAATTAAAGTTTTATCTGCTAGCTGGATCCTAAATGCTGTCGCTATCGGAATCGTGGCCTGGTGTGTAACCAACTTGATTATTGTACCACTCAGTAATACACCAAAGTCTCCATTCAATATTTTAAAAGTTCCGATGGGCTTATCCATTTTAATTGTTTGCATTGGGATGCCAATTGCATATTATGCTAAACTCTTCTTTCAGGAAAAATCGAAGAAGTAATTCACTAAAGTTTGTGATGAGATGATAAGATAACCGTGTCTTTTAATTTAAGTCCGGAATAATTTACTCATCGATTGATCATAAAACAGGTTAACCTTACATCAATCTGTTATGGGAGCTATTTTCATTTTTTTTGTAAGCGATGAAAGAAGATCACTGATTACCTTTGAACAAAAAGAGACATACCTATGAAAAGATCAAACACGATTGGAATGTACCTGGCCCTCTTGGCATTTACATTCATAACCTCAGCTTACTCTCAGGGCTTGAACGTTAACTGGGATCAGAATTTAAAGAATGAATTGAAAAACTTTTTGGCTTGCGAAGAGACGTCTCAAGATCGTACGACTTGCGCTCAATTTATTGGAGAATCACTTAATACTGTCTACAAAGTAAATGACTTCTCTAAATCAGGTAAGTATATGTTAACAAATGAGATTTCTGATTTTGTAGTGACGAGTGCTAAATGGAAACCTTTAGGTGCGGCTTATGACCAAGCTACCTTAACAAAAGCACAAGAGTTGGCAAATGCAAAGAAGGCAGTCGTTGCAGTGTTTAAAAATGCAGACGGTGTTGGGCATGTTGTACTCATTATTCCAGGTGAATTGCAATCATCAGGTTCATGGGGTCTTAGCGTTCCAAATTCAGCTTCATTTTTTCAAAAGGATCCATCAAAGTCATTTGTAGGCAAAGGACTGTCATTTGCATTTGCCCGAACAATGATGAAGGATATTACACTTTATGCACGCGAATATTAACGCGGAGTTATTTTAAAATGGGTGATAAATAATTATGGATTTCTGATTCAATCCAAAGATCCAAATTCAGATAACATCATTAACAATTGTTAATATTCTTAATTGTTTTGCGATGTACCTAATTGTTCATTCCAATCATGCCCTGCGTGTAGAATTAATTCCTAAATTTATTTTCTAATTAAGGTAAATATGGGAGCGATAGATTGGCAAAAGGAAATTCAGCCATTGCTGAAAAAATACAAGGGTAAGAAACATCCACTAGAGTATAAGTCGTTATATCAACTGGTTGTAATGGTGGTGCTCTCTGCACAAGATTCTGATAAGCACATCAATCAAATTGCGCCAGCATTATTCACAGCGTACCCCAATATGAAGGCGCTGTCAAAGGCGGATGCAGAATCCCTTTATCCCTTCATTGGTAAGGTTCGAAACTTTGGCAACAAAACGAAATGGTTGCTAACATTAGCCTCAACCATTAAGGATGACAAAAATATTCCAAAAACAATGGATGATCTGACGGCTCTTCCCGGTATCGGCAGAAAATCGGCCAATGTTATTATGCGCGAAGCAGGTGTAAAAGCGGAAGGTATTATTGTTGATCTTCATGTGGTGAGAGTTGCACCACGTTTGAGTATTGCCACCGGTACAGATCCAAAGAAAATTGAGAAGCAAATGATGGATGTTATATCAGCTAAGGATTGGGGAGAAGCGGGAATGGCTATTTCATTTTTAGGAAGAGAAATCTGCAGACCAACTGATCCCAAGTGTTCAGAGTGTGTTATGAATAAGGTATGCCTGTATTATAAAACCAACAAGTAGTACGTAAGTCTACTCTAGGCGGATATTAAATCATTTGTATGAATAGCATCAAACGACTTTCTCTACTTTTAATTCCAATAGCATTATTGTTATCACTTGGCGCATCAGCTCAAGTGATAACCGATTCTTTATTAATCGACAATCACTACCGTACTTTTAATTTCGCAAAGCCCAACGTTAAACCAAATGCGAGTTTGGTTTTTGTTCTGCATGGTTCTGGAGGAAATGGAAAAGGTATGATGAATAACACTACCCATCTGGCCGAAAATGTTTCTTCTGAGAATGTAGTATTAGTTTATCCGGATGGATATAAAAAATTCTGGAATGAATGTAGAAAGCTGGCAGACTCTGAAGCGAATCATTTGGATATTGACGAAGCCTCTTTTTTCAATAGCATGATTCAGTACTTTAAATCAAAATATTCAATCAACGAGCAACAGGTATTTGCAGTAGGGACTTCTGGTGGTGGACAGATGTGTTATAAACTGGCGTTGACTATGCCGGGTAAATTTAAAGCGGTGGCCATTATCATTGCCAATTTGCCTGATACGGATAACATGGATTGTGGTGAAGCACATGTGGCATTACCTATTATGATTGTGAACGGAACAGAAGATCCGCTCAACCATTACAACGGGGGCATGATGCAAATGGGAAATATTGTATTAGGGAATGTACGTTCAACCGATCGTACTTTTCAGTATTGGTCAGAACTTGCCGGTTACACAGGCGAACCTAAAAAGCAATTAATTCCTGATACTGATCCTTCTGACGGAAAAACAATTGAACGTTATACCTATAAGCAGAAAGGTAAACCTGAAGTAGTATTGTTTAAGGTAATAGGGGGTAAGCACGACTATCCGAATGATATTGATGTGCATGTAGAAGCTTGGAATTTTTTTAAGCGACAGCTAAATTAAAGTTAACATTTCGTTACCAGCTACTACTCGCACCACCACCGCTGGAACTTCCACCACCCCAGCTTCCGCCACTGGAAGAGCTACTTCCAGATGAGCTACCACCAGACGAAGAGCTGCTGGCCACCAGCTTCGGAATGGAATATGTTGATCTCTTAGTATGCCCGCAAAATTTGCAGGAATTGATTTGCTCACCTTTTCCCTTTGATGAATACGAAGCACTTACCAATGTGGTTTTACCTACCAGGTAGTATGCTTTTGTGTTACACTTCGGGCAGTTTACATATTTTGACCATCGATTCGGATACAACCATTCTTCTGTGGCCTTACAACTTTCGCATTGCCACACATCGTAATTAATGGAGCGAAGTGTTTCTTCCATTTGTTGTTCTTTCGAAAGAAACTGATCTTCTGTTTGTTCACTTTGCTTGTGCATTTTGCCCATGCATAAGGTACACGTGCGTGGATGATTGCGATATGATCGCTTGCGCTTGAGGTGATAGAAGAAATAAAGTAAGAACGGAAGTGGAAACACGATTCCCATGCCTAACCAATAAAACTGATCCTTGCGTAGAAACTCTACAATTTCATAGTACTTATGTTCACTGAGAAATCGAGTAATCACTTTTTTCATCAACCAAAGCTTGTGAAGTTGTGTGGCCAAGTAATAAAAATAGAGGGTGAAGAAGCAAAGAACAGCAGGATCTTCTATCGGGCTAATGCCAGATAGTATCACGATCAACACGGGTATGCCAATGAATTCAATTGCCCAGTTCCATTTCTTCATGCGCATTTCCGGATAAGGAGTGGCTTTTGCGTTTATAGAATCTGAGAACTTTCCGCCAATTGTTTTAATAACAAAATAAATGAGCAGAAATGGTGCAGCAAAAAAAGAAAGAAATGAAACAAAACCTGTGTAGCTACTCGATTCATTTTCCTCAGGCTTCATTAATTCTTCTGCATACGAAGGATCAGTCAGGATTTTACTTACCTGTTGCAGGCCTGATAACATTCCTGCATCATAATCATTGTTCTTAAACTCCGGTACCATGTAATCGCGTTGAATACGCTTACAGGTAATATCAGGTAATACACCTTCAACACCAGAGCCGGTATGAAACCGAATTTCGTGCTTGTCTTTTACAAGAAGTACCAACAGGCCATTATCCTTTTCTTTGTTTCCAATTCCCCAGGTAGTGAAAAGGTTTTGAGCAAATTCAAAAAGATCTTCTTCACCAATGGACTTCACGGCTACAACAGCAACCTGAACCGAGGTTTTATTTTCAAGGGATGATAAAAGTGTGTCAATTTGAAAAACACTGCTAGTATTTAAAATGGTATCAGGATTCGATACATAACTGTTGTTGATTAATTTTTGATTCGGAATGGATTCAACCGTGTATGGTTTGGATTGTGCCTTTACCAGGAAAGGAAGAAACAAAATCAAAAATAAGGTATATCGCATCATGAAGATATTGATGGTTTACGAAAGTTATTTTATTCTTTTTGAATAATGGATAGCGATACTAGAAATATTCTTACTCACGAATGGAGGCATCAACCCACAAGTGACTGTACCAATGCCAAATCCCATTCTTATCAGGAACAGTAATAGTGTATAGTGTTCGTCTTCGTTTTCCAAAAGGTGTTGCTGATTGAAACGATATAGTAGTTTGAGTATCCGTTTTGTCCTTTCGGTTAATCGAACATTTACCACCCTGCACAAAACATTGCAATTGATCCAACTGCAGATCTTTATTATTAAGTGTTAAGGTAAGAATAGGTTTTCGGTCAGAAGGTAGTTGAGAATTTTCGGGGGAAATTTTAGCAATGACTAATGGTTTTGCAGAAGCCTTCTCTACGAACTTATCTAAAGAGGAGTATGCTTCTGACATTGGAAATCGTGGACATTTGAATACATCGCTGCCTGAATAGATCACTCCTGAATTCTGAGCGCATGCTGATTTGAATCCGAGTTGTTTTACAATGTCCTCCATCTTCGCATCAAATTCCCCATAGGGATATGAGAATGTTACCGGAGTGAAGTTCAAATGTTTTTGAATGATAGATTGGCTAAGTTCGATCTCATCTTTAAAAGATGAATATCGTGTTGAAGCCAATTCGTTTAAAAAATACGAATGAGAATGTGTGTGGTTTCCAATTTCGATGTTGTTGTTCACCACTGTTTTCAGCTCGCTCCAATCCATGTAGTCGCCACCACCAACTGTTCCAGTATTGATATACAGTGTGGCACTGGCCTTGTATTTTTTCAGAACAGGTAATCCGTTTTTGATAAAGCTTTTGTATCCATCATCAATCGTAATCACCGCTACTTTCCTAACAGCATCATCTGATTCTAAATACTGAATGGCTTCTGACAATGAAAGTATTTGATACTTGTGTTTCTTAAGCCATTGTATATGCAATTCGAAATCACTAACGGAAACATTTGTGCTTGGATATCGGCTATCGCCAAAACGATGATAAACAAAACATATTACCGTTTTGTCGGCATTCTCTGATATGACTTTCTTGTCAAATTGTTGTGTATTGCCTGTGCAAGAAAGGAACAGCAATGCCTCAAGGAGCAAAAGGTATTTTAATATGGATACCTTATTCCTCATGAATGTATTCCGGGTTAATCTGATAGTGATCATACTGAGTCAGATTATTAGCATCAATCATCTTTTTGAGTTGATGTGTATATTCCATTCTTCGTTCTGAAAAATTTTGAAGGTGGGGCAGAAGTAAAAAGGGGTCTTCTGTTTTCTGCCGCGCAGCCCTCAAGGATGTATAGGGTCGGGCCTTTCCTATTATTTCAAAGTAATGAACAATCGATTCGGATAGATCAGCATACGAACGCAAATAGATTTTCTTTTTATTTCTGGTTTTGGCAGCTGCTATTCTTGGTTCGAATTTATTAAACGACCATACACCAAAGAGATTACTTCCTTCCAGAAAAAACCGGGACTGCCCCCAACCACTTTCGACAGCCGCTTGCGCCAGTACGATACTATTAGGTAATGTGATCATTCGTTGAAAGAGATCATCAACACTTTTGGCTTTATATCTAATCTTTAGATTATTATAAAAGACGCTGTCTTCTTTTTTCCATGATTTCTTTTCTTTCAGATAGAGTAGTTTCCTTTTATTTTCTTCTACACGATGTTGTGCTACTAATATGGATGGAAGAACTGCGGAGATAAAAGTAGCTTTTGCTTTTCGAACAGGAAGGTATTTTAATCCGGATACATTTTTATAAAGTATTGGTTTTACTAACGAATCAGAAAGAAGCACAATCTGCTGTAATGAATCCACCGAAACAGCAGTGGTTTGAATACGATTCGACTTATAACGTTCGCAACCGAAAAAGATAAAGCTAAACGCGAATGTGCCGACAAGAAGTAAAAATGACCTCATTTATTTTGAAGACAGTTGACTGCAATTTACTGTTTCTATGTTGAACTTTTTACTACAATTTTTGAGGCATAGGGCATTCGGTTCTAAATTTCTTGAATGCAATGGTGAATGACAATGAAATAGAGGACACGATCCATGGTTGTTTTGGAGTGGGATTCTAACTAATTTACATTAAGCTAAAGCGGATTTAAGTGCAATTGAGTATAATATCTTTAGAGGTTAACGATGGCTCCAATTTTTTTCATCTAACTAAGTTCTTACTATCAGTAGATAGATACAACAGTGAGAATTTTGTAACGGTTAAAGAATATTGCTGATCAATGAAATTTTCACGTCTTAAATATAAAACTCAATTCGAATGAAAAGGACTGCTCTTATTTTGTTGGTTGCCGCAATAGCGAGTGACGTCTTTGCGCAAACAACCTATTGTAATATTAATGTTGGTTATGCATTGCCCATGAACGCGCAAAGTTTAGATCACTTGGGTTTTTCTAATACTTCAGTGAATAATTCAGCCATAACCTATACCGAGGAGAAGGTGTCACTTGGTAGTGGACTTAATGTTGGTGTATCGTTTGGACACATGTTTACACCTTACCTTGGTACTGAACTTAATGTAGGTTATTTGTTTGGATCACAATCAAAAGCTGCTGACAACTTTGATGATTATGCCCATACCGATTATACCATATCTTCTAATATGATACGCTTTACACCCTCTATAATTTTTACTGCTGGCCTTAGCAAGATTAATCCGTACGCCAAAGTTGGTGTAGTGATTGGAGCGGGTTCACTATTGTATAGAAGCGTGGGTTATGATGATGGAGGGTCGTTTGCAAATGAATTGAAATGCTATGGAGGAGTGGCAATCGGTATGAATGCCAGTGTAGGAGTTACGTATAGTTTAGGTGATAAACTGTCTTTATTTGGTGAATTAAATATGATTAGTCAATCGTATGCACCTACAAAAGGTGAACTCACGGAAGTTTCGGAAGATGGAGTGGATCAGTTACCCAACTACACCACTCGTGACAGAGAGGTAGAATTTGTGGATAATTACAGATATGATTATCAAAATCCAGGCCCGGATACTGAACCTAGAAAAGAAGCGAAAGTATATTTTCCGTATGGTAGCATTGGTCTTAATGTAGGATTGCGTATTTCTTTTTAGACAGATGCTTTAACCTTTTTTCGGGAAACGTAAATAACGTGAAGAATTTGTATGTCGGTTATTAAATAAATATGTGTTGGTGGAAATGTATATTTTAGCATTTCAACAATAAGTAGTTATAAGTAATATTGCTTATAGCGAATTGTTAGCAATAACAAAAACAACAAGATATGCAGAGTACGATTATAAAGATTACACTACTTTGCGTTTTGACACTGCTAGGTTGCGCAGCGACTCATAAAAACAGTGAACGAGGATCAGCATATAATCTGAGTAAACCTGATCTTACTATTTTACTACCCGACACATTGAGAGAAATTTCAGGTTTAACCGACATTGACAATTCGACCTTTGCCTGCGTTCAGGATGAGAACGGAATTCTTTTCATTTATGACATCCTAAAAAATGAAATACAAAAGCAATACAGCTTCAACATTGATGGTGACTACGAAGGAATTACGCGGGTTGACAGTTCAATGTATATCTTAAGAAGTGACGGAACGTTGTTTGAAATTTCAAATTACCTGGCACCAAATTTCAGGCTGACCACCTTTGCTACAGGTATTCCGGCAAATAACAATGAAGGATTATGTTGTGATCCTTACAATGACAGATTATTGATTGCGAGTAAAGGAAAAATTGCAAGGGGTTCGGAATACAAAGACAAAAGAGTGATTTATAGTTTCGACCTCAAGACAAAGAAATTAATTCAACAACCAGCATTTGAATTCGACATTCAAATAATTAAACAATATGCTATCGATCATAAAATTAATCTCCCAACAAAGACAACAAAAAATGGACAAATGGCCGAACCATCCATTAAGTTTATGACTTCGGCAATTGCTGTTCATCCTATTACCAAAAAATTATATTTGCTCTCTGCTGCTGACCATTTGTTTTTCATTTTCAATATGAACGGTGATATAGAGCATTTAGAACTTTTAAACCCAGACCTATTTAACAAGGCCGAAGGCATTACCTTTTTAGAGAATGGCGACATGTTAATTACAAACGAGGGAAAGAATAAAAAACCGACACTATTACGATTTAACTACAAGAAGAACTAAAAATACCATTTGCAGCAGATGTATAAAAGTGGCAGTGATGTGTATCTTATATATCCACAAGAGCATACATTATGAAAGAGATGAAATTCAGAAAAGCAATCAGAAGCGATACTCCATTCATTGTTCAACTGATAGTCAACGACAAATTGGGACGCATTCGCGAAAAGTATGACGACCCACTACCAGAAAAGTATTACGAGGCCTTCGATAAAATAAACGATGATTCAAATCAGGAATTAATGGTTGTTGAAAATGACCATGGCGAAATAATCGGAACTTTACATTTAACCTTCATCCAATACATTACTTACCAAGGCGGAATCAGAGCACAGATTGAGGCCGTTCGGATTAGAGAGGATTTAAGGGGAGAAGGAATTGGACAGAAGATGTTTGAATGGGCCATTCAAAGAGCGAAAGAGCGAAAAGCACATTTGCTGCAGTTAACAACGGACAAGCAACGACCTGGAGCGATTCATTTTTATGAAAAGCTAGGTTTTAAAGCTTCTCATGAGGGAATGAAAATTCATTTAGATTCATAGAGACAATTAAGGCTGTACAATGTGTAACAATTGCAATAATTCATTGCTAAGTTAGTGCATAGTAAAAGTATTATCTTCAAAACATCTTAAGCAGAGGGATGGGGACGCGTATCTTATTTTTCCAATATTTATGCACTAGTATTGTATGACAATCTATAGAGGATAATGGCGTAAAAAAGCACTCTAGATTTCTGATTTTGTTGCAATTATTTCATATCATTGTTTACCGTTTAATCAATCCCAAAAAGTAATGATAACAACTCTGTTAATCTTAGCGCTTCATATCTACACATTTGTAGATGCATTTAGTGGTATTAACCGTAGATCAAACGGGGTGCTCCTGATGGTGCTTGTATTTATACCAGTAGTCGGACCTGTCATTTATTTTCTCTTAAAAATTAAGACACTAGAATTTCACCAAGATAAACCCTGAAGGAAGTTTATGGGTGGAAAGAATTTCCCTTACTGATTTTTTATAGAAGTGGTATAATTAAGGGGCTGTTGTAAGACGGCCTTTTGTTTTGTTAACAATTTAAATAGGTAAACTTATGGAATTACTTACACCTGGGTTCGGACTAATGATTTTTCAAATCTTAGTTCTTATTTCGATTTTGTCTTTTATTACCTCGTGGACGATTATACTCCTGTCCAATAGAATTGAACCAGTAAAAAAACTGATTTGGTTAATCGGAACTCTTCTACTTCCAATTATAGGACCGGTTTTATTATTTATTTCACTCAGGTCATTTAAAAAGGAAGTGTTGTAAGCTCCTACAAAACACGATAGTTTAAGATTCGACAAAAGGTAATTAACCTTTAATCATAAAGAGTGCTGGTGCCTTTTCCTTACCTGCCAATACGTTTGCTACTAATTCGCCCAAGGCGGGGCCATGTTTAAATCCATGTCCGGAGCCACCACCCAGAAAGAATAAATTATTTGTTTCAGGATGCAGGTCAAAGATAAAATTTCCGTCAGGTGAATTTTCATAGGGACAAACTCTGCTCTCCAGCAGTGGTGCATTTTTTAATAGCGGGAAACGATGCTCAATAAATTCGCGCGCTTCTTTTAACACTTCAGGATTAGCTGATCGTTCGCCATGTGTGGGGTCAAAATTTTCACCTCGTTTGTCTACACCAATTTTAAATCCCCTATTAGCATTATTTGAAATACCGTAATAAAATTCTTTTCCATCAACATCAATCCATGCAGGGAAGTTTTCAAAATGAGAAGCGTGTTTGGATGGAACACCAAAATAATACACTTCTTGTTTGGTGCAGGTAATTACATTTTCCAATACTTCAGGAAAGAGTTTTCCTAACCATGACCCGCAGGCAAATAGGTAAGCATCTGCTGTTAAGGTATTGCCATTGGAAAGAAGAACATTTTCTATTTTTCCATTCCTGATTTTTCCGGGCGAAGTTTCAGTCTGAATAAACGTACCACCTTCTTTTATAAAGGAATCAAAAACTGCCATGGTTGCTTCGCGTGCTTTTAGATAACCACCATGAGCATCGAAATAACTATGATGGAGGTCGTTATTATTTACAATTGGAAAACGTTTCTTTAATTCGGAGTTTGATAATCGTTCGTAAAGCATGTTGTGCTTTTGGGCGAATGGAATGGAATCATCCACTACCGGAGTTTTTTCTTCATAACAAAACCAGAGCACACCACTATTGTGAAATAGTTTCTTTGCAAACCGCTCCTGGTTTTCTTTCCAAAGTTCAAGCGCACGGACATTCAAATCAAAATACAATTCATTAGATCCGTATGTAGAACGGATTACGCGGGTTTCATCTCCCGAACTCGATCTTGAATTCCCTGCGCCCCAGGCATCCACTAAGGTAACTTGAAATCCTTGTCGCAATAAGTAAAGAGCAGTCCACCCGCCAAAAGCCCCGGCACCCACAACAACAATCGAACTCGCTTTACCAAGCTGAGGAAAGACCCGACTTGCATCAGAATATTGGCAGGCGGGTGAAAATGTATTTAGATTGGGTTGCGTCATGATGCAAGATAAAAGATCAGTACTTTAATCTGTATTTTTGTGTATCTAATAAAATTATGATTTCAATTAATCCGAAAGATATTGGCGCTGCAAAGATGCAGCAATATTTGCAAGGTGCTGTAACACCAAGACCCATCGCCTTTGCCAGTACGATTGATAATGATGGAAATGTAAACTTAAGTCCGTTTAGTTTTTTCAATTGCTTTGGATCCAATCCACCGATATTGATTTTTTCACCGGCTCGCAGAGGCCGGGATAATACGACTAAGCATAGCTATGAAAATGTAAATGAAGTTCCGGAAGTGGTGATTCATATTGTGAACTACAGCATGGTTCAACAGATGTCGCTTGCCAGTACAGAGTACGCTAAAGGTATTAATGAATTTGGTAAAGTTGGATTCACGGAAGTACCTTCTGTATTGGTGAAACCACCTCGGGTTGCTGAAGCGCCTGTTGCAATGGAATGTAAAGTGTTGCAAGTGATCCAAACGGGTGATCAGGGTGGTGCTGGCAATCTTGTAATTTGCGAAGTGGTTTACATGCACATCGATGAATCTGTTTTGGATCATGAAGGAAAGATTGATCCATTTAAACTGGATACTGTTGCACGATTGGGTGGCGACTACTATTGCCGCGTTCAGGGCGATTCTATTTTTAAAGTACAAAAGCCGTTGGATAAAATTGGAATTGGTGTAGACCAGCTTCCTGAAAATATTCGGTTAAGTAAGGTACTTACTGGAAATGATTTGGGTATGTTGGGTAATGTTGAAAAACTTCCTTCAAAAGTTGCGGTCGATACATTGGAAAATGAAGAAGAAGTTAAGAGAGCCATTTCACAAGGAGAAGATGCACTTCATCACCTTGCACATTTATATTTAGAGAAAGGTATGCAGCAGGAAGCCTGGAATATATTGTTGAGCTCAGAGTAACAATTCGAATGGATGCATTTTTCTTTGTGAGACTTAGTGACTTTGTGTCTTTGTGGCTTTTTTTTGACACGAAGGCGCGAAGACACAAAGTAACCAGGAAGTTGTTTAGCACTAAAACTAAAATATTAAATCAGGATGGCTTCGTTTTTCTGAACAGAAATTTTTCCGGAGTGGGCGAGCGAAGAATATAGATCGCCACTGGGTCTTCGTATTCTTCTTAATGTTTTTAAATCGACTTCGTACAAACCAAAACGCATGGTTGGGCCTAAGTGCCACTCAAAATTATCCCATGTACTCCAATGGTAATATCCTCTGATGTCGATGCCATCGGCAATAGCCTGATGAACTATTTGCGCATAATCCTGAATGGCCTGAAGACGAAGGAAATCACTTTCATCGCACACACCATTCTCAGTTATGAAAATGGGCTTTCTGTATTTTTTCCAATACCGATCTAAACAGGTGCGCAATCCTTCCGGATGATATTCCCAGATGTCATCATGTTTCACTCCACGTGCTTTCATCTTTTCGGGAGTCATCAGATAGGTAATGGGCATAGGGTCGTGTGGAATGCGGGTGTAGTAACTCATTCCAAAAAAATCTACTTTTTCAAAATAGCTTGGCACATGTTCCATAAACCACCAGTCGGTAAGCTTAGATGGAAACCATCCCAACATATTGTCAGCAGAAAAAATGGTGGCGTTATGAGAAATACCTACGGGTTGATCAGGAAATTTTTGTTTGATGTAATCGTAAGCAAGATCGTGTGCAAGCCCTAAATTCTTTACAACCTTCGTTGCTAGAAGCGGACTGATTTTGAAAGGCGGAAAGAAACCGGTGATCCATCCATAGCTTATGTAGACGTTCGGTTCATTAAAGGTATTCCAATACGTAACATATTGACCGAACTCATCTACTACCTTCTTTGCAAAGTCAACCCAAAGATGAATGTTATCTTCTTTTTCCCAGCCACCCTTTTTAGCAAACCATAATGGATTGGTAAAATGATGCAGCACCATCATAATGTTTACGCCTTTCGATTTTAAATCCTGAAGAAAGAGATGATAGGCCTGTGCAGTATCGACATCAAAAATGGCGTTGGGTTCACGTTGAAGTTTGCTCCACATCAATCCCATTCTATAGTTAGGGGCGAGTGATGCAATGATGGCAGCATCTTCTTTAAAATGTTTTTCGTGATCGGTGGTTTGATCAAACACAAAGCCATCACGCGACTTTACGCCTTGCCAATCGTGTTCAAATGCAGTTTCAATTTGTGCAGCGGCTGTGCTGGTTCCAAAGACGAAATCTTTTGGGAAGGTGATTTTCATTATTTACGTGTGAGCGAACTCTGCGACACTTCCCATTCTTTCCAATATTTGCGTAACAACTTAATATCTTCTTCAATGCAGGGATAGTCATTATCACTGGAAGGTATTGAAGGTAATTTACCTGTACCGAGATGAGCTGACGTTAAACCACCAGTCCATTCAAAATGTCCGGGATCAAAAGGTTTTTTCCATCGTCCTCCCCAGCGAAGGCCGAGTCGTTCGCCAGTCGTTCCAATTTTTTTCCACAACGCTGCATTATCCCAAACCGCGATTGAATCAACAACCGGTACAACATCAATCGCTAAACCATATTGATGTTTCGATCGTCCTGCGCTTGAACTGGTATATTTTTTCCCCATCGTTTTGTATTCGTGCTGCTTGGCATGAGTGCGATACGTTTCCACGATAGCCAACTCAATACCTTTTAATTTACATTGTTTGATTAGTTCAAGCACTTTATCTCTGAAGTAAGGATTGAGTGCATCAACATCTGCGATCATGGGCATGGTGCCACGATTTTTTCCAAACGAAAAATTGTCAACCAAACTCCAGTTTTTCCATCCGTTAATTGTATCGATGTTGATTACAAGTTCCGGTATGAGTGTTGAAGAATCAATCTGCACAATTTCAACAACAGGCTCATCGTAAAAAAACTCAGCATGCAAACGGCAATCGTATGGAGCAAAAGACTCACTCAATTGTGCATAGGTTGAAATACTTGTCAAGAGCAAGAGGATTATAAAAACTGGCGTAAAAAGACGTAGCATGTATCTCAAACCAAATTAAGGCTACAAAGATATTAATTTTGTTTTGAGTTTAAAGCATTGATTTTCAGATAGCTCGATGCCGAAAAAACATAACATTATGGTAACAGGGCCATAATAAAATAAAAGAACCGCCCTTACTTTATTCAGGGCGGTCTTTTACAGTTTAGGTAGGTTAAAATTTTAAGCGTGTACGCGCGGTGCGCCCGCTAGTATTTCATCATTTGCAAAGGCTGCGAAGTTTTCAAAATTCTTGATGAACGAATCAGCCAGTTGATTTGCTTTTTGATCGTATGCATCTTTATCGCTCCAGGTATTTCGTGGATTCAATACTTCTGTAGGAACGTTCGGACACTGCATTGGCATCGCTACACCAAATACATCGTGGTGTTCATAATCAACTTTATTCAATTCACCACTAAGTGCTGCAGTAATCAGTGCGCGTGTAATTTTAAGACTCATGCGTTTTCCTGTTCCATATGATCCGCCAGACCAACCAGTATTCACTAACCATACATTAACATCAGCATCTCGCATTTTGTTACTGAGCATCTCGGCATATTTTGTAGGATGCAGCGGCATGAAGGGCGCACCGAAACATGCAGAGAAGGTCATGGTTGGTTCGGTTATGCCCGCCTCTGTGCCAGCTACCTTTGCTGTGTAGCCTGAAATAAAATGAAATGCTGCCTGGCCTGGTGTAAGTTTCGAAATAGGAGGGAGCACTCCGTATGCATCGCAGGTAAGGAAGAAAATGTTTTTAGGATTGTATCCGAAAGAAGGCTCTGCAATGTTCGGTATATGATCGATAGGATAACTCACGCGTGTGTTTTCTGTGATCGAACAATCACTGAAATCGACTTCGTTTGTTCCCTTTTTAAAGCCGATATTTTCTAAAATTGCTCCAGGCTTTATGGCATTAAAAATTTCAGGTTCTTTTTCTGCAGATAGATCAATAGTTTTTGCATAACATCCGCCTTCAAAATTGAAGATCACATTATCTGAAGTCCATCCATGTTCATCATCGCCAATTAATTTACGATCAGGATCAGCAGATAAAGTTGTCTTACCTGTTCCGGACAGTCCAAAGAAAATGGCAGTGTCACCTTTCTTGCCAGTGTTGGCAGAGCAATGCATGGCCAATATATTTTTTTGATGAGGGAGAATAAAATTCAATGCTGTAAAAACTCCTTTTTTAATTTCACCGGTGTAACCACTTCCGCCAATCAAAATAATCTTGCGCTTAAAATCGATGATGGAGAAATTATGTTGACGTGTTCCATCAACAGCGGGATCAGCATAAAAGCCAGGAGCATTTAAAATATGCCACTCCGGTGTAAAGTTTAACAGTTCTTTTTGTGTTGGGCGAAGAAACATGTTGGATACAAACATATTGGACCACGCATATTCATTCATCACGCGGATGTTCATCCGATAACGTGTGTCTGCGCAAGCATACGCATCGCGCACAAAAAATTCTTTTTCATTAAAGTAGTTGATCATCTTGCGATACAACTGATCGAACTTTTCAGCTTCAAATGGAATGTTAAAGTTGTTCCACCATACCGAGTTCGAAGTCACTTCATCTTTTACCGTGAACTTGTCTTTAGGAGATCGTCCTGTAAATTCACCAGTGTCGATAGCAATTGCTCCTGTGCTTGTCATCTTTGCTTGTCCGGCTTTTACTGCCATCGCGGCAAGCTGATCAGAAGGTAGGTTCCAGTGTGCCGTACCCTCTTCAATACCAAGGTCCGTGACCGAGGTATGGGCCGGTTTTATTCCGAGTTCTTGCATGATTGTTTGGGTTAATGAGGCTTCAAAGCTAGCCAATAATGTTCTATTTCAATCGTTTGCAATGAACATTTTGTTAATTTGCCAACCGATCCGTGAATTTGCGAAAGTGGATTTATCGATCTACTTTGAGCTTTTAAAAAAGAACCTTTCGCGTAATTATCATTCACCTATTTTATTTATTGTTTAATGAATTCTGACAAAACTTTTTTTGGCCATCCTCGCGGCCTCGCAACGTTGTTTTTTACCGAAATGTGGGAGCGATTCAGTTACTATGGCATGCGTGCTTTGCTTATTCTCTTCATGGTGGCGACAGTCGAAACAGGCGGTTTAGGTCTTGAAGAAAAAACGGCTGGTGCTATTTATGGACTCTACACCATGTTTGTTTACTTGTTGGCTTTACCTGGTGGATGGCTTGCTGACAAATTTTTCGGATTAAGGAAATCTGTTTTTTATGGAGGCTGTATCATCGCGCTCGGGCATTTGTG
>ERZ795059.2191-NODE-2191-length-20536-cov-8.733753_pt1 | contig 20536 bp, 13 predicted proteins | sample MGYA00375143_ERZ795059 | MGnify/ENA primary metagenome ERZ795059 (study PRJEB30188, sample SAMN05720168) | activated sludge metagenome | isolation source: Anaerobic digester | place: USA | collected 2015-01-07 ... | reverse complement strand
TATGCACTAATGGCCTCCACAAATTCCCGCATTTCTTCCCTGTATGTGCCAGGCGCTTCGCCTTCACCTTCAATCTCTCCTTCTTCAAAACCTTCTATAGGGCCTTCCACTTCTCCTTCTTCCGCGCCTTCACCTTCAAGTTCACCCTCCACCGAGGCTTGCGTCGTAAAACTGAAAATATACTCATCCTCAATCCACTCATCCTCCGTAGACGCCACATCATGCACGGTAACCGTGTATTCAGTGCCGGGAGCAAGATCGTTGTTGGGATATAAATACGCAATACGGCCATCGGAGGACCAGCCTATAATAAAACTGACGGCGGGCGCTATGCTCACATCAAGAGTGTCTTTGTCCGCCGGCAAATCGAATGTAATCGTTATAGTAACGGAAACATCGATGCCCTGTGCGCCATTCGCTGGCGTGGTTAGGGCCACCTGGATGGGAGGAGAGGAAGGAGGACATCCCGGTGCGGCAAGAAGAATGAACAGGGCAAAAAGGCCAAGCATTATTGTGTGCATGTTGCGCATGGGGAGTTCTCCTATGTTGGTTCGTTAATGCCCTGCAGAATATTTGCGGAACGGCATCCGAGTTTCACGCAGGACTATGTCCCGGTCAAAAATTCCCGAAAAAACACCTCAACTGCATTTCCTATCCTACGGCAAACCAGATAGGGCGTCAATAATAAAGTTTCGAAACAATCGGATGATACACGCGGCAGTGCCGACTACCTTGCCACGGGCGCTGAGTCCAGTTCTATCCCCACGGTGGATACAGCCTCATCAGGGAGAACTTCCGGCAAGAGAATGGTCTTGGCCGTATTGTCAAAGGACAGCGCCTTCCCGGTCTTGAGAAACCATGCCTTTTGGATGGTGTTTTGCAGTCCGGACAATGCCAATCGTTCCCCGGGGGAACGCTCGATATGGATATACAGCCGATTGCCCTTTGCCGTACATTTGCCTGCCGGGAAGGCTTTAAAGGGGCCCCGGGTTGTTCCGTAAATGGATTCGCCATTCACATGCATCCACGCGCCTATATAGTGCAGACGATCCAATAGATGCTTCGGTATCTCTCCATCCGGCGCCGGCCCCACATTCAACAGCAGATTACCGCCCCGGCTCACCACATCCACCAGAATACGGACCAATTCCGGGCCGCTCTTGAATTTTTTATCCTTGAGGGAATATTGCCAAAAATCACCAATGGTCATGCACGCCTCCCATGAATACGGCTTCTCCCGCTCGAAAGGCATGGTCGTATTCATCTCCGAAGGCTGCTCGCGCGTATAAAAATCCGCTAAAGGCGTAATGCCCCGTTCGCCCTTTCCAAGCCGATCATTAATTAAGATATTCGGCTGCAACGCGCGGATCATCTGTACCAACTCCGGCGCGCGCCATACCGGCGAGGGGTAATCCCACTCTCCATCAAACCACAGGCAGTCTATGGGACCATAGTTCGTACAGAGTTCTTTCACCTGACCGAACAAATACTCATTCACGAATTTGTCGATATTGGCCGTATAGTCCGGGTGACGCCAATCCAGCATAGAATAGTAAAACCCGATCTTGATGCCGCCTGCCCGCGCGGCCTTGACCAGTTCACCCACATAATCCTGCTTGGGCGCGCCCTCCATCGTGTCAAAGTCCGTCAGCGCACTGTCGAACATGCAATAGCCATCATGATGTTTTGAGGTAAAAATTAAATATCGCATCCCAGCCGATTTGGCCGCATTTACCCATGCCATGGCATCGAACGCCTTCGGATTGAACTGATCCGCATAATTGCGGAACTCCTCGCGCAGCTTTGCATCCTCTTTCATCGCAAAATAGTCAAACGCCGCGTTGGGATCATTGCCCTGCACCGAAAAAGGCCCCCAATGCACAAAAAGGCCAAACTTGGCCTCATTAAACCAGGCGATTCGTTCTGTACCTGAATCTGCGGCCCCATTTGCCGGCGCCGCGCATACCGGCGCCTGAAAAACCATTGCCACTATCAACGCCAACATTTTTATACCTCCAAACATGAACACCTCATGTCTATTTGTCATTGCGAGTTCCCCACACGCCGGACGGCGGGGTGAACTTAGAAGAAACACCTGAATACATCCACGCGGTTATCGCTATCGCTATCGGTATCGCTACCGTTATCGCAATCGGTATCGCTATCGGTATCGCTATCGTGTTCTCCATTATATCTGCTTCCTCTTCTTCCACCTTATCTAAATGCGCCTAATCGCGTCTAATTGCGTCCCAGTCCTCCCAGTCCTCTCAGTCCTCCCAGTCCTCCCAGACCTCCAACCGGTGTGCATCCCGTACTGCTTTGTGTTTCTAAGGAGGAGTACCAGCAATCTCGGAACCATGCTTAGCTGATAACCAGGCGAGATTGCTTTGTTACTTCGTTCCTCGTAATGACAATCGCAAATCACTTTTCCGGATATATATATTTCCCTTCCCGCGCATTAAAAACTATCATCGGCACATTTTCCGGGAAGTAACTCTCAAAAAATTGCTTCAGTGGTCCTGCATACATGGCCACCCGGATCGTTCCCCAGGTTTGCTGATCGCCGGTCGCATAAAAAACATACGTGTTCCCTTCCCACTCAAAAAGATCAGCATCCGTGTTGTTAATGCCTTCCCCTTCCACCGGATCCAGCATCGGATACTGAGTAGGGGAGAGTTCCCAACTGGTTAAGTCTTTGGATCGTGCCACAAATGTCACATACTTAGTCTCAGGAAGCCGGTACGCATACCAAAGCCCAGGACCCGCCCAGCGCCAAGCCCCATACATCACATAATAATATGGAGCGAAGTAACGGATCGTCGGATTCGCGCAGGCCGTCTTTTCCGTAGTATCCGAAAAATTAATCCCCTCCACCTCTGTCCAAGCCGCAAGATCCTGAGACCGCGCGAAACGGAACGACCACTGTACCGGGGCATTCGACTCAAAGGCCATGACATACCCTTGGTCATCTTTGCAGACATTCGCGTTGAACAGATGTTCACCCGGTTTGCGGGGAATTGCCAGCTTCTTCTCCCATGTCTTCAAATCTTTCGTGGTGAACCTGTAAATGTCATGCGTCCAGTCATCATCCGTGTTCTCCGTCCCGAACACATTCATCTCGTTTCCATTCACAAACGCGCTCACAAAGGAAAAACTCTCGCCAAAACGCGTAATCTCATCCCCTGTTCGCATATCCTGAATGAACAAATAGAAATCCTTCGCTTTCACATTCGACGGGCGTACATTCTGAACCAGAAGAGGCTTCCCCGCATACACCACCGGCGTGTTCTCCATCCGCGGACCAGGAAAGGCAAACGGTATCTTCACCAACGGCGGATTAGGAACCGCGTGAGGATTCGGAATTGACGGCGCAGCAATGCTGTGCGCCGGAACAAGAAACACAGCTTCCACTATACACAGAATCATGCAAATAACACTTTTCAGTCTCATGGTTATTCAATCTCCACTATGGAGAATATCACAGATTGGATGGCGGAATCTCCAAAAGATATGTAACACATTCATGTGTTATATATCACTGCCCTTATGAATATGAGTAATTTAAATCAAATTTGTAAACTAATTATTTCACGAATAAACTGCTTGACAATAATGTGCGAATTGTAGAAAATAGTTTGTGGTAGAGAATTCCTGTCAGCATCTATTAATATGGGAGGGTTGTGTCATGCGGTCAAATTTTGTTTTTAACGCAATAGGTGTATTTTTGTGCATTGCATTTCTGTTGATGTCTCTCGAAGCAAATGCGCAACATGAATTGCCAATACTTGGACGTTTGGGAGGGGAGTGCCATTATGTGGAGGTTGCGGGAAATTACGCCTTTCTACAGGAGGGAAGCGGCGTCCGCATCCTCGATATTAGCGATCCGGCACATCCTGTTTCTGTCAATACAATTGTGCTTCCACGCGTCACCGGATTAAGCGTTGACGGATCGTATTTGGCGGTTGCAGCAAACACCTTGCGCATTTTTGATATCAGCAATCCAAGCTCTCCGATTGAAATTGATGAGTTATTTGTAACGCAAATTGAAAAATTCGTTTTGGCGGGCACGGTGGTCTATTGTGCAACTCCTGGTTATTTTTTTTCCTGGAATTTTAATGTTCCAGGACATAGTCAAGAGGCCTACCCGATGCCCTACCCGGATTCGTCTTGGCAAGCATTGTGTTTTTCCGGAAATCGCGTTTTTACATGCCAGAAAGACCTCACAACCCTTGGAAGCAGGCTGCTGGTTTATACGGCAAGCGATTCATCGGTCTCCCCTCTGGTAAAAGATGTGGATTATGCCGTGCAGGATATACGGGTTTCGGGAAACCGCCTTTATATCGCTGGCGACGATGGCATGCACATTTATAATGTTGCTGATCCATCGCAAATAACAGAAATCTCCATGGCGGGTTCTGCAACGGTCATCGCTTTGGAGGTTTCAATGCCGTATGCATATTGTTACAACGAATCAATCCCCTTCACCGGGGTGACGGTATATGATGTAAGCAATTCCAGCCATCCCCTGCAAGTTGGGCAATTGGCAATAGATCCTGACGAACACAATGTTGAACGTCTGGCAGTTTCCGGTACGCACCTGTTTGCGGCGGATCTCTGGAACGGCTTTTTCGCCGTGGATATTTCTAATCCGGCAGTGCCCGTATTGGATGGTGTTTACGCACAAGCCTTTCCCTCGGATGTTTTTAGCGCGGCGCCCTCCGGTTCATATTTGTGCGTGGGCGGTTTGAAAAAATTTGCTGTTATGGATATCTCCGACGCGGCGAATCCAACAGCCGTGGGCATGTGTTCGCCTCCCTGGACCGTGGAACAATTGAAGTTGGATGCCGCGCGCTCCATCGTTTTTTATTTGGACAAAACGAACGGGCATATCGGCGCCATCAACATTCAGGATACTGCGAACCCCGCGGATATTGGAACAGGCTATGCACTCGTTCCTGAAACGGCTCATGCCATGGATCTGTCCGGAAACTTTCTTTATGTTGCCAATGATAACTATGGATTGTTGATTTTAGATGTCAGCGACCCCTCTGCTATTACAAAGGTAACGGAATCCACGCAAGTCCTAAGTGCAAGGGATGTCTGCGTAAGGGGAAATTTCGCATATGTATGTGATGGCTCCGGCGCGGGAGTCGAAAAAGGCTTGCGCATTTTTGATGTTTCTACTCCAGCCACTCCCTTATTAATCAAAACGGTTGGGAATGCCACCCGGTATGCAGTGGACGTTTCGGGCAATTATGCCTATGTGTGTGCGCTAGACCGATTCATTGTAATTGATGTCAGCACGCCGGCGGCGGCTTCGGAAATCGGCGAATACACTGGTTTGGGCACAACAGCGGAATATTTTCATATCCGTGCGGCGGGATACAGCGTGTATATGACGGGCCGGTCCAGCAATACCTGTATGGTATTTGATGTTTCAACACCGGGCACGCCGGCCTATGTTGCAGGATATCCGTTGTCAGGCGATTTCGCGTACCCAACGGACATTGCAGTGGGGCAACAATGTTACACCGCCTTACAGGACCAGGGGCTGCAGGTTATTTTTGCTCCGCCGGAAGCTCCAAAACTGGATCCACTCCCGGATTTCATCAATGCCGATCAAATAACTGTAACCGGCAAAGCGGCTGCCGGTTCCTATGTTATTGTCGGAGGTGGATTGTATCCGGTGTCCCAACAAATGTGTGAAGGGGTAACCACCTTTTCCATCGACGTGTTGTTGCGCCAGGAAGCGCACAATCCCCTGAGTGTTTCTACGCTTACAGAATATGGGTTGCTGAGTTATCCCGCGTTGTACCGTATCGTGGAAGGCAACGCATTTCCAGCCACCCCGCAAACGTTTACACTCACTGTCTCTCCGCCAAGTGCCACTGTTCCACTCAATGGCGAGGCTAATTTCACGTGTCAGGCAACGTTTACCGACCTGAGCACGGCGGCGGTTACCGGCTGGACCGACTGGCAAGCCTCGAATGATGAATTGATCACGGACGGGGGTCTGTACATGAACCTGCAATCAGGACCCTCTGATATTGTTGCCACTGTCAATGGGACCTCCAGCCTCCCCGTCACCGTGACGGACGGAAGCAAAGAGAGTGCGATGGGGGGAGCGAAAGCCAATGTCTATATCTCCGGCCTGGTCAAAGATAAGCTAACGGGTGTCGGTTTACCCCCAACGAGTCCGGACAATACAAAAGTCCGTCTTTATGTGCCTGCCACCACAACGTCGATCATTTTTGGAACCGCGGACACGCTGGGCAATTACTCCCGATCCATTGCTACCGGTATCTATTCGATTATATCCACCGCAGCATCCCATGTGACAAGCGGTTCCGCAACCCAGGCCGGCACCGTGACAATCCAACAAAACATGTCGAACCTGAACTTCTCCATATCCCCCCACAGTCTGGAACCCCCCTATGTGGTTTTTCTTAACCCTTATGTGAACAATCAGACCTCTGCTGGTGCGGCGTTCCCGGTCACGGCAATTCTTTACAGCCGGAATGGATCAACGTTGAGTTCTGCCACTTTCCGGATTAACAGCGGCACGGCCGCCAGCATCAAATCCTATATCAGTACCGAAGGCTTTTTCCGGAAAACCTACAATCTGCCGATTGTTGGCAATAACACGCTGACACTGAGTGCTACAAACGACAAAGGCACCACCACAGTATCGATCATCGTTAGAAGGACGTCTAAAAAAGGCCTGGAAATCCTCGACGTTAAAGATTCCCTGCCCTGCGACATGACGGACGATGATGGGGACGGCCTTCCGAACTGGCTGGAAGTGGAATTGGGGACTTCGTCATCCAATACCGATTCGGACGGGGACACCCTTTCCGATGGCGATGAATACTATCTGTATGGCACCGACCCCAATCTGCAGGACACGGATGGCGATACGTTGACGGACGATGTTGAAGTGAATCAGGGCAGCAGCCCGCGGGTTGATGATCATGTTGGAATGCAAATTTCCTTCCCATCGGATGGCGCTTCGATTCAAGGCAATGCCGTGACATTTGAAGCGCAAATCGTCACCGATCACACCGCATCCGATGTGGCACAGGTGCAATTTGAAATGAATGGCCCCAGTACGGGTGGCTGGGTATCTCTCGCCCCCGCCGACACAACAAGTCCTTTCGCGGTCTCAGCCGATGTGGATAGCCTTACCCCTGGCGCTTACCAATTCCGCGCTGTGGCCACATCGAAGTTTGGTTTAACAGATCTTGCCCCATCGGTTATCAATGTAACCATTTCATCGTCCGCGCTTCTAAATGAATACGATACAGGAGCAGTCCATGTTTTGGAACTGCCCGTAGGCATGGCCACTGATAACCATGCCGCTTCTCTTCCCCAGGGCGTGCAGTATCCCGTGATATTGGATATTCCAGCCGGGGCGTTGAACGCGGATACCGTCTTGACGCTGACATTTCCGGATCCGGCCTCCTTCACCCCTGTTTTAGGGGCTACGGAAGTTATGGTTGGCCCTCATTTCGAGGTGTCGCTTCAGAACGGACAGACGACTTTCCCCCAGACGATGTCTCCACTCATTTCCATGTGCTATCCCGATTCGGATGACGATGGGGTTTATGACAGCACCGATTTGCGTGAAGACTGGCTAAAAATTAAATGGTATGGCCCCGGCAATCAATTTGAACCCCTTGACTCCTGCGCGATAAACACCGTGTCCAATGTCGGAACGGCGAGTACCAGCCATTTCAGCGCCTTCGCACTCGTATATGACGCCCCCTATATGCCTCTGTCGATCTTGAACGACTCCATTCTGCCGGATGTCATGGCGTATGAAACATATGCCGTTGCGCTTCTACCCGAAGGTGGAAAACCGCCGTATATATGGTCAGTTCTGGGAGGCAGTCTGCCGCATGGATTAAACTTGGCGGGGAACACCATTTCAGGCATCCCCACCGTGCCGGGATCTTATTCCTTTGCGCTGCAATTGAGCGATGCACAATTACCTTCCGCCACGGTCATACGTCCTTTCAGCATTTTAGTGAACGGGGTAGACAGTGATTTTGATGGCATACTGGATAGTGAAGAAGGAACCGATGATGCGGACCATGATGGGATTCCCAACTATCTGGATCCCGACAGTGATGGTGATGGAATTTTGGACTCGGAGGAATGGATTGGAGACGGTACCATCGACGATCCTCACTATGACGTGGATGGGGATACGTTGCCGAATTATCTGGATCCCGACAGCGATGGAGATGGCGTCAATGACTCCGTTGAGCGGCAACGGGGTACGGATCCCTACGATGCAGAGAGCCATCCAGGGCCGATGCCGCTAAGCGGATGGGCGATTGGAATCGCCGCGCTGTTGCTGGGATCGATTGGGACAAGAAAAATGAAGAAGGGAAAATGAATCATGCGAAAACACCATTCACCCATAATCTTTTCAACAGTGATATTTTGCGTGTTACTGCTTGCGGCCATGGATTCCCATGCCACCGCACTGCGGGTAAATACGGCCGCCACGGGCACTCCCGTCGATGGTTCCTCCTGGGATCAAGCCTATCGAACATTACAGGATGCATTGGATGCCTCGGCCCCAGGCGATGAATTATGGCTAGTCGAAGGCACCTATGTGCCTGCTCTTGGCGAACCCCAGGGCGATTGGCCCGCGCGCGGGATTACCTTTATGCTTCGGGCTGCCGTAGCCATATACGGCGGATATACGTTGGAAGGAAAGAAGTTCAGCAAACGAGATCCCATACTGCATACCTCCGTGATTAGCGGTGATGTGAATGGAAATGACGCCGAGTACGATGTCAGCGAGAATAGCTTCCATGTCCTGTCCTTCGCAGGCGGTGATGGCCCGGCAATTTTAGACGGAGTCACTGTGTCGGGCGGATATGCGGATGGCAACGAAACGGACGGCAATGGGGGCGGAGTATTGGTGAGCGGCGGAACGCTTATCATCCGAAATTGCACGTTTGATAACAATGTGGGTCTTGATAGTGGCGGCGCCATCTACAGCAGCGGCGCCACGCTGAATATTGAAAAGTCCCGGTTCACGAATCACATGGGCAGCAATGGCGGCGCTATTTTTATCACTTCCGGCAACATGACATTGTCCCGGGTGCTCTTTTCCTCAAATTACTGTGTGGCCGGCGGCGGCATCTATGTGGCTGACGATACCACCGTCAGCGCAACCAATTGTGTCTTCGCTTTTAATGGTGCGCTTAACAACGGCGGGGGGCTATACGCGAGCGCCAACAATACGGTTACATTTTTGAATTGCACCTTTACGGGAAACCATGCCGATGACATCAACGGTTACGGCGGGGCCGTATTCAGCCAAGACTCCCACGTCAACGGGGAAAATACGATCTTCTATGGCGATACAACCGGAAGCGACGAACACCTGGAACTTTACGATGCTGTGGGGGGCCGCATTGCGCTCACCAATTGCATCGTTGAGTGCGGATGGGCGGGCACGGACAATCAGGACATTGATCCCCGGTTGCGCGCGGAACGTGAACCCAATCCCGGTCAGTTGGCCTGTAATTCACCCGCTCTGGATGCCGCCACGGCGGCCGCGCCCAATGATGATATTCTTGGAACACCGAGGCCTCTAAATGCCGGGCCGGATATCGGGGCCTATGAATACCATACGGACACGGACGGCGGCGGTCTGCCGGATGATTACGAACAGGACAACAATCTCATTGTAAATGATCCCAGCGATGACACTGCGGATTCAGACGGTGACAACCTCGATAACTGCGAGGAATTCCGGCGCGGAAGCAATCCTCAGGATCCAACCGATCCACAGGCTCATTTTTATGTTGATCCCGCAGGAAGCGACTGGGACAACGATGGCTCCGAAACATCTCCATGGCAAACCATTTCACATGCCTTGTTCAATGTGCCTGAAGGATTGCCCATATTTCCCATTACCATCCATTTGGCCCCGGGCGTGTACGAGGAGCCAATCATTCTTATGCCCTACGTATTTCTTGCGGGCGCCGGCCAGGATCAGACCACAATCCAATATTATGACATATGGGCGAATGAGCATATCGTAGTGGAAGCTGCGAGGGGAAGTGGTATCAGCGATTGCACGATAACCTTGCCGGGAGCCGTTTCTGATGTGTCCATCCTGCTGCGGGCTATAGGAGTTCCTGTTGCGCTGAACCATGTCCGCTTCGACGCGCAGGATAATCTTTTCAGTGTTGCCATTCAGGTATCGGAACCGGGCGCTTCGGATACGAAGATCGAGGAATGCACCGTGCGGCGTGTCCACTTTGGCATTCAATCCACGAACGCCGCGCCCATTATTCGATGGAATACGTTCGAGGATATCCGCGAGGACGCAATTTTCGTGCGCGAACCGGAAACGAAAGACGGCGAAGGCGCCACACCCCGCGCGGGCGATGTGACCGATGAGCGAACAGGATATAACAGTTTTGAGAATATTGGAAACATGTTCGTGCAGAACCTCAGCGCAACCCTCACCAAGGCAGAACTCAATTACTATGGTGAAGACTATGCCACCGAAGAAACCATTGAAGAAAAAATGGGCGGTGCAGTGGATTTCCAGCCATTTCTGGCGGGGGCCGTGCTCGGAAGCTCCGTGTATTGCTGTTTGTGGGATAATGCTTCTCCGGATCACCCGCCGGTTGAGAACGCCTCCATCGTCTTACAGCCGTTAGGGGCCACCATCACGCAAAATGACCAGGGAATTTATGTATTCCCCGCTGTGCCGGCAGGCGAATACACGGTCACCGTTGACGCGCCCGGATATGCGTCATGCACGAGAACCGTGATGCTCACGGCTGGTGGAATGCTCTCCTTGAGTTTCTCTATGACCGTATCCGAGGAAGGGGAAAACGAGGGTGCGGTTGTTGAAGGGGAGGAGGAAGAAGGCGAGCAGGAAGGCGAAGGGGAGGAAGAACCCCGCGGATGTTGCGGCGGCCTCATCTCTCAACCGCCACAAAATGGCCTCATGAGCAAGGCAATGGCGGATATTGTTCTTATTGCCCTCACAGCGGGCATGATGCCCCTGTGTTCAACCAAAATGCGGAGAAAAAAGCAGCACCACGCCCAAGGGACATGGTGCTAAACATAATATTTGTCACTTCAGGACGGTTTGGATTCAGAACTACCCTTCAAGTGTCCAGTCGCCGCGGTATTTCCGCATCAGCATGCCATTTAACGCGGGGTTATCCTCAAAACATTCTTTTTTCGGATCCCACTTGAAACCTGCACCCAGTGTGCAGGCGATCTTGCCTAGGTGGCCGATCGACGCCGAGCGGTGCCCCGCGTTCACCGGTGCAATGCATTCCTCGCGCGATACAATGCAATTCAGGAAATCGGTCATGTGATTCCTCAGCTTGCTGTGGCGAAAATCGCTCTTCCGGAAATCGGTCTTGAGCAATTTTTCATCGTGGGCCTTGATGCCGCTGCGATCCACATACATCCACCTGCCTTTTTTCCCGAAAAACATGGTGCCTAATTCACCGCAGGCTTTGAACTCATTTGGCATGTCACTGGCATTGGCCACCGTCATCGTGGTGCCATTGCCATACTTTAAGTTAAACATGTACCGCGCGGGCGCGTCGTACAGGTTGTTCCGTTTCTTTCCCATTTCCCAGCGCACCCCTTCCACTTCCACCGGACCCGTATTGTCCCAGTCCATGGCAAAGTGGGCGATATCGGCGTGATGCCCGATCCAGTCCATCATTTGGCCGCCGCCGAACGCCATCCACCACCGCCAATCCCAGTGATACCGCTTCGGATGAAACGGCGTCCATTCCGCCGGCCCCACATACATCTCCCAATCGATTTCTTCCGGAGGCTTCGGAAATTCATCCACCCAGATTGCATTTCCGAAATCCGGAAGGCTGACCAGAATATGCTTGATGTGTCCCATATATCCGTTGCGAATCAGTTCAGAGGCCAGCTTAAACTGATGCCCCGAACGCTGCATGCTTCCTACCTGAAACACCCGTTTGTTTTCTTTTACCGCCTTCACCACGGCACAGCCTTCCCCCAGCGACCACGTCAACGGCTTCTCACAATAGATATCCTTGCCTTTCCGTGCAGCCTCCACACAGACCAGCGCGTGCCAGTGATCCGGAGTGGCCACAATCACCGCATCAATATCCTTTCGGGCAAGCAACTCGCGGAAATCCGCATACGTGGCACAGTCCGTATTGCAATAAAAATCATCTACCTTCTTTTTTGCTTCTGCCAGGTGTCCCTTGTCCACGTCGCATAACGCCACGATTTGCACGTTTTTGTGCTTAATGGCGTTTTCCGTGAGCCCATCCGCTTGACCGCCCGTACCGATCACCCCCATGGTAATCCGATTGCTGGGCGCGGTTGTCTCATTGGCCCCCAGGGCAGAGGCCGGAATGATATACGGCGCGGCAACTGCTGCGCTCATCCCATACAAGAAAGTTCGTCTGGAAACCTGGTTCGCTTTCGTCGTTTTCATGGTGTTCTCCTTCAAGTACCTTCAGAATGTCCTGGAATCTCTTTTGGCCCAATACAAGTTCCACTTTTTTTTTGGAATAGTATTTCCGCCATTCACGGATGCAAATGCATCTTACCAGATTTCCCCTTATATGTGCATGCCTTATAATTCAGCGTTAGAAGGCGGCGGGATACCGGGAAGCGCCGCCCGGAAAATAGTCCATTCTTCGCTGCTTTCCATCAGTTCAAGTTCCCCTTGGTGGGCGCGGATTATTTCCCGCGACAAACTCAAACCGAGACCCAATCCGTCCACGCTCCGGTTATGCGCTTTGTCCGCCCTGTAAAACCGTTCAAATACCCGTTCGCGGTCTTCTTCGGAAATTCCAGGTCCCGAATTGCCGATACTGAAGCAAACATGGCCGCCGGTTTGATGCAGTTCCAACGATACAACCCCTTCTGGTTTGTTGTACTTGACTGCATTGCTGGTCAGATTTTGAACCACTTGCCGGATTAAATCCGGGTCGGCCATGACCCAGAGGTTATCATCGATGGTTTCCTTTACGGTTAACGTGGGATCCAATAATTGGATGTCTTCGGCGGCCATGGAGAGAAGTTCACTGAGATTCACCGGCTCCAGTTGCGGTGTGAGTTGACCGGAATCGGCCAGTGACAACAACAATAATTTGCGTGTAATGATTTTCAGCCGTTGTACTTCCTCCAGCAGGCGGCTCAATGCCTGTTGTTGTTCTGAGCCGGGTTGAGCGGACTGTACTGCCTGCGCCAGTTCTCCCTGAAGAATCGTCAGCGGTGTTTTCAATTCATGCGCCGCGTCCGCGCTAAACCGCACCGCTTGCTGAAAACTCTTTTCAAGACGGTCCATCATCCCATTGAAGACGCGAATCAACCGATCAAACTCTATGTCTTCCTCATGGAGCGGAATACGTTGGTCCAAACCTTTTGCGGTAATCCCTTCCGCAGTTCGCGTCAGTGTAAGCACTGGCCGAAGCGCGCGTTGTGCCAGCCACCCTCCTCCTCCACCGATAAGCAGTAGAGCGGCAGGGGCGGCCATGAGGAACAACCAGAGCAAACGATTCATTTCCCGGTTGTACGGGGCGAGATTCAACCCCAGTACAAAAGTCACTTCCGGGTTGATCATCACCCCAATGCGCCATGCATTGCCATTGTTGAACGAAGTAAAGAAAGTCCGTGCGCGGATTGGCATAGGCTTGGGGGGAATGGGCGGGGGTCGTGTTCCATCCGGTGGAATTCGAGGGAAAAAATGGTGGTCGTGGGGGCGCCTTGCGCTTTGATAGGGATGCGGCGGAAGATGATCTTCTGGAGGACCCATTTCGCCATGGGGGCTGGGGGGCCGGTCAAAATCGTCCTCAAATGGCGGAGGAGCAGGGGGACTCTCCGATATGTCCTCGTCCTGCGGTGTTGGTTCATCCATACCCGGTGGCGGCGGGGGGATATCTTCTTCAAAGGGCGGCGGCGGTTCAGGGGGTTGGTCAGGAGGCGGCCCCCATATGTCAGGTTCTTCTGAAAATCCTGCATCCAGCGGCGTGGGGAATTGATCCTGCACGAGGTCCGCAGGCCAATTCTCCGACACATGCAAGATCTTTCCATCCCGCCCTTTCACCAATAAAATAAAGGGATTATCTTTTATGTTGCCCAGTACGAACTCCAATGATTCCCCGGCATGGTCCCAATACTGCGCGGGCCACCGCATTATGAGATGCCGTTCCCCCAATTCGCGGATGCTTTGATCAATCCTTCGCATACTGGTTCGTTGAACGGCTTCCCAAGTCCACACGCCAAATGCCAGAAGCACGGCAGCGGAGATCAGGGTGGATAATAAAGCAATCCGGATTCTAAACGTGCGCAAGTGGGGGAGGGGTAGACCGATCATAGTTTGATAAACCGGTAGCCCACGCCGCGGACCGTCTCGATGTACGAAGCCGCGGACAGGCCAAGCTTCTTACGCATGCGCTGGATGTGAACGTCGATAAGATTGGTTCCAATATCGAAATCAAACCCCCAGACATGCTCCAGGATTTGTGTGCGCGTGAGTACCCGGCCGGGAGATCGCATTAAATACTCCAAGAGGTTAAACTCCCGTGCCGTAAGCCGCACCGCCGTATCGCCCGCTTTCACTTCACGGGTGATCAAGTTTACGGTGAGTTCTCCTGCTTGAAGGATGCTGATACGCTCCCCGGAGGAACGCCGTGTCAATGCATGAAGCCGCGCTACCAACTCCTCCACAAAGAATGGTTTTGTCATGTAATCATCCGCGCCGAGATTCAGCCCCTCCACACGTTCCCCAAGTTCCGTGCGCGCCGTTAATAAGAGTACAGGCACGGCATTCGATTGGTTCCGCAAATTTCTGAGGATGCTCAGTCCATCCCTGCCCGGCAACATGATGTCCAGCACTATCGCGTCATATTGCTGTGTTGTGGCGAGTGCATACGCTTCATTGCCATCCGCACAGCACTCGACTACGAATCCTTGCTCCTCCAATCCTTTTCGGATGAAGTTCGCGATCCGTTTTTCATCTTCTACCACCAATACTTTCATGTCGAAAGTATACCATGACGCCGCCCCAAGGACACAGTAAAAATGATTAAGAATTCTTAATAATTTCATTAGATACGCTGTTATCTTCGCGAAGTACAATCGCGGCAGAAACAACCGAAAACCATTCGGTGAACAAAGAAAGGAAATTGAACATGAACAGGCACATGAAAAAAGCAGCCTTTGCTTGTATTTTTGCTGTGACATTCTTCGTAACGATCGGCGTGGGAGTCTGTCCAGGGGCATATGCCCAAGGCCCCCCTCCATCAAGTCCTGCTGTAGTTGATAATGCACCGGCGCCTCCTCCGCCTCCTCCACAACCAAATGCGTGCAATGCCCAAAATGGAGTACCATCTCAGCCTGCCGCATTTTGTGGTTCCGGTGGACATTCCCAAGGTCCAGTGGACTTTCATGGTCCTTTTGGTCCACAGCAAGGCCCACAAGGTTTCCCGGGTTCTTTTGGTCCCCAACAAGGGCCACAAGGTTTTCCGGGTCGTTTTGGTCCACAACAAGGCCCACAAGGTTTTCCGGGTTCTTTTGGTCCACGGCAAGGCCCACAAGGTTTCCCGGGTCGTTTGGGTCCACAACAAGGGCCACAAGGTTTTCCGGGTTCTTTTGGTCCACAGCAAGGGCCACAAGGTTTTCCGGGGCCTTTTGGTCCACAACAAGGCCCACAAGGTTTTCCGGGTTCTTTTGGTCCCCAACAAGGGCCACAAGGTTTTCCGGGGCCTTTTGGACCGCCGCCAAGGGGGGAAGGCTTCCATGGTCCTTTTGGACCGCCGAATCATTTCCAGGAACAGGGCAAACAAGGATTTGGTGCACATGGTGGTTTCGATGGGCATGGGCCTCAGCAACCCCCAGATCCCGAACGCCTATTTGAAGCCATGGATGCCAATAACGACGGTGTGATTGACAAAGGCGAGTTTCTCAGCTTTCCCGAACGCCACCATCCGCCGTTTCCCCCGATGATGCAAGGTCCCGATGGTCAAAAACCTCTATGCCCTATGGGGCAGCATGCAAAAGGACAATGGCCTGAATCGCCGGACGGTCATGTTCCTCCTCCTCCTGTATCTGCTCCATTTCAGGCTCCAGCACCCGCTCCTGCACCAAGTCCTGCACCTGCACCGGGCCCCGCTCCTGCACCGGGCCCTGCACCTGCACCAGGCCCCGCTCCTGCACCGGGCCCTGCTCCTGCACCAGGTCCTGCACCTGCACCAGGCCCCGCTCCCATTCCGGCCCCCGCTAATGCCGGTTGACCCATATCCCCTCATCTTGCGCCCGGAACGCACCCTGCTCCGGGCGCAATACCTAAAAATTGAACCAAGCATTACCAGGAGAAAGACAATGAATATTCAAAGAATTGCATTCGTTTTAGGAATAACCATGACGATTGTTTTGTCATCCGCATGGGCACAGGATGACGTGGAGGGAAATCCTCCTCCTCCTCCGCCCGGCGAACGATCCATGGGTGGTCCAGGGCATTTCATGCCGTCTTTTGAGACGCTTGATGTAAATGGCGACGGCAGCGTGACTAAGGAAGAATTCATCGCTGCGTGGCGCACGCTGAATAAGAAGAAATTTAATCAGCTTGATACAAACAGCGATCAGGTATTGAGCAAAGAAGAATTGGCGAACGATAAGGGACCTGGCGGACCCCGGGGTGGCCCTCGCGGACATCGCGGGGCGATGCAAGGCGAGGGGAACAACACCCAAGGCCCGCCGATGCCGCCGCCGGGAGAAGCCCGTAGAGGCGGACGTCCGCCCATGCCCCCTTCCTTTGATGAACTTGATGCCAACAAGGACGGCAGTGTGACGTGGGACGAATTTTCCACCGCATGGACCGCAGAGTTGACGGAACGATTCGCACACTTGGATGAAAATGGCGATCAGACATTAAGCAGTGATGAGATGGCGAAGCGTCATGGGCCGCCATCGCCGCCCAGGGGAGATGTTGCCCCTGACGGAAGCGATACTCAGCGATAGTAATCAAGGTTCTCTTTCCCCGAGGGCGGCAATGTATTTCCCCTGCATATATGCGTTGCCGCCCACTCATTAATGATGATGCCGGCAATTCGATGGAACAATTACAGGAAGCTGCATGATGATGGCCGCGATGGACAGACTGACATCCCCTCAGGATGAAGTGGATATTGCCGCGGCTCAGCAGGGCGATAAAACATTACACGTTTCATGAAAAATGTGGTTATGGCGGATTAGGGTGGAGAAACCTGCAGCGAGGAGGGGAGATCCTGGGTCAGACATTCTTTCAGGGCGTTGGGGTGGGCGAGCTTCGGCATCATGTATTGGGTTACGCGGCCGAAGCCGAGTGCATCGGGGCGGTATCCTTGGGGCCATTCATGCTTGCGGCCCCAATCCTGATAGTCCTTTCCGGGCATTGGAAACGAATGGGGAAACCAATTGAACAGGCTTATGCCGTCCGCGCCATCGTCATAGCATTGGAGGGCTTCTTGGCAAATGTCGCGGACATGCCGGAGCCGGATTTCATTGGTATCCGGTTCATTTGGGGGATCAAAGTGCGCCCACGCCGGGGTATAGGAGAGGGTTGGATAAATGCCAATACCGGCGCCTTTGGTCAATTCCACAAATTCCTTCGTTTTTGGCAGTCCCATGGGAGAGAAGAGGGCGGGACAAATGTAATCCACCAGTTTTTGCTCCACCCATGCGTTTACGTCGAGGCCAAGATTTTTACAGGACATGTTGGTGGGTTCAGGGTAGTAGGAACCGGGGAAATCCTCTTTGCGGAAGGGACCTTCCAGCATGGGACCAACACGCACTCCGAGGATCATTCGGCTCCGGCCTTTGCGCTTGGCGGTTTCATCGAGCATTTTCCGGGTATCCGCGACCATCTGGGTGAGAATTGGGTAGTTTTTCAGGGGATCGGAGATCATGTGATACCAGCGCCGGAAATCGAATTCGATTCCGTCGATGTCATATTTTTCCGCTACCTCGCGGAAGATCTCCATGCGGTGTTTGTAGACTTCCGGCTTTGCGGGATCGAGACAATTGCATCCTGGGATGCACAGGTCCTTGTGCTGGCGGCCAAAATCGTATAAATCCAATTCCCCAGCATAGAAATCTTCCCCGTTCATCCGGTAACTCGCCACGATGGGCACACCACGTTCCCGGCAGGCTTGGAGCGTGATGGTCAGCGGGTCCGTGCCCAATTCAAGAAGGTGGCGCATGGCCGCGGCTTGACGCTGGGCATCTTCTTCTTTTGTTTCGGGCCAGACCGCCTTTGTGACTTCCGCGTGGTACTTGTCCCAGGTGGTGGCTATCTGGCTTCGGTAAATCACGGGGTCCGGCATGCCGACGTTTTGCGCAAACAGTGTGGGGGCGAGGTCCAGAATGCGCATTACCGCATAGCGATATTCTTCCGGGGTGATATTTTTGCCGGAACTCATGCAGAGGATATTGTTTATGTCGTTATTGAAGATAACGCCCAATTTTTTGCCGTCGAGCGCAGTTGAGTTCTCCGCCAATACGCCGGCACATGCGGCCCAGACCACCCCTATGATAAAAAGCCTCATTTTAGGTCCTTTCCCTTTTTGTCTATTGATTTCAGTCTGTATTTTTTCAGTATCTGTTGTTACACTATCCCTGAAATAACTCCTGAAAACAAGGGAAACCATCTATGAGCATCCAACGATCTTTTTTTCGGCGGCACAGAGTCCTGACCGCGCTGCTTATGTTGATTCTGCTGCTGGCGGCTTTTTTGGGTTATCGCATGATTGGCCCCTACCGCTCGTATTATCTTGACTTTGTAAAAACCGGGGACGGCACGCCGACCGGTTTGCTCATGGTGGGAACGGCGATCCGCGATATCACGCCGAATATGGATAATTACGATGTCTTTAACGATGCGGATAACGACAATACCTACAAGCCCAAGACCGGTCTTCTCAGTTATTTCAGGGCGTTTGCCGGTCCGGACACGTATACTGATCGGAATAATAATGGCAAGTTTGATGCGGTATGGCTGACGGGGTTCAATTCGGATCGTCCCGCCAAGGGGGTTCATGATCCCATTCAGGTGCGGGCTATTGCGTTTCGCAATAACGGCCTTACAGTCGCCATGGCTTCGCTGGACGCAATCGGGATGTTCCATGACAAGGTGATTGACATCCGGAAGCGGATTGATCCGAAACTAAAGATTGACCATGTGATCGTGGCGTGTGTTCACAATCATGAAACGCCGGATACCATGGGGATTTACAGCGGGCCCATTCCCAATCCGTGGGATTTTGATCAGCCGCATATGGAGCGCGTGTTGAACGCCTGCAAGGAGGCGATTGAGGAAGCGGTGAAGACCATGCAGCCCGCGGAGGTGTATTGCACTACATACGAATTGAATCCGGAAGGTTTTGTGCGGGACAGCCGGAAGCCCATCGTGATTGACACGAAGCTCAATTGCGTGCGCTTTGTGAATCCGGGCACGGATGAGACCATCGCCACGTTCCTCAACTGGGGGAATCATCCCGAGGCGCTGGGCGGGCGAAATCCCTATATCACCGCCGATTTCTGCGGATACTGGCGGGACGGCGTGGAAAAGGGGGTGTCTGAGCCGAATGGGGCGCCGGGGCTTGGCGGGACCTGTGTATATTTCCAGGGGGCCGTGGGCGGGCTGATGACCCAGCTCGAAATGGAGGTGCCACACCGGGATGGCGTCCGCAAATTCAAGGAGGATTCCTTTGAAAAGGCGGAAGCACTCGGCCAAAACCTTGCCATTAAAACCGTGAACGCCCTGCGGGGCCCTGATGTATGGAAAAACGAAAATCCGCGGCTGGCCGTGGGCGCCAAAACTATTTATGGTCCGCTCCGGGGTGTTTTCCGGGTGGCGATAGTGCTGGGTTTGATTCATCCGGGGATATTCTGGCCGTGTAATGCGCGGTCAGAGGTGGATGTGGTACGGATCGGCGAGATCGAGATTCTCACGATTCCAGGCGAATTGTATCCTGAAATCATGGACGGTGGAATCGAGAGTCCGAAGGGTGCGGATTTCTATCCGCTTAAACCGGTGGAAGTGCCGCCATTGCGCAAGGATCTCATGCAGGGAAAGATGCGAATGCTCTTCGGCCTCGCCAATGACGAAATCGGCTATATCATCCCGAAAAGCCAGTGGGACTCGGAACCGCCGCACGCCTATGAACCCAATGGGCAATATGGCGAGGAAAATTCCTGCGGACCGGAAATCGCCGGCATTATCCATCGGGAATCCCGGGGACTGCTGGAACGGTTGCATGAGGCACTGAGAACTTCTTCATGACCATAAGAATGGGAAACGAGGGGGGGGGATTAGGCGTGAGGCGTGAGGCGTGAGGCGTGAGGTGTGAGGCGTGAGGCGTGAGGCGTGAGGCGTGAGGACATCTACGAAACGAGGGGGTGCACGGACGGACACCGACTAACACCGACTGACATGGACACTATGGACACTATGGAGACAGCGCCGGGCGAAGCCGGCAAGGTGTAGTAGAGTGGAAGTCTTGAA
>ERZ795059.2187-NODE-2187-length-20555-cov-6.126829_pt1 | contig 20555 bp, 4 predicted proteins | sample MGYA00375143_ERZ795059 | MGnify/ENA primary metagenome ERZ795059 (study PRJEB30188, sample SAMN05720168) | activated sludge metagenome | isolation source: Anaerobic digester | place: USA | collected 2015-01-07 ... | reverse complement strand
GCAGGAACTCCTGGCTGTTCACAACGATGTACTAATCGGAGGAGCGGCCACATTCCGGGTCCATACCGAAGCAGATGCACTGGTAGCGCTCAGTATCGACGGGGAGATCATCGGGGTGGCCGATGGAACGGGGGAGCCGCAGGATATTGCTGTTGCAGCGCAGCAACCCGGCGTTGTTGTGGATATCGTGATCACGAAACCCAATCGTTTCCGTTATGAATCGAAGATAACCGTGGCAGATCCCAATACGGCCTATGTCGTATATGATAATTATTTAATTCAGGATGATGCCGGAAACGGCAACGGATCGGCTGATTATAATGAAGAGATTTCGCTGGATCTGTCGCTGATAAACCTTGGGTTGATGGATGCCGAGAATGTGAGCGTAACCGTATCATCCGACGATCCTTACGTTGCGGTGACCGATCCGGAAGAGCAGGCCGGTGATGTACCTGCCGGAGAGGTTGTAACGGTAAACGGAGGATGGACCTGCCGGATCGCCGACAGCGTTCCCGACCAGCATAAAATATTCCTCAATGTTGCCGCAGAAGATGGTAGCGACATTTGGCACTCCGAGTTTTTCATCACAGCCCTGGCGCCCGATTTCGACCTTATCAGCCATTATATTGATGATCCGCAGGGAAACAACGACGGCAAACTGGATCCCGGTGAAACGGCAACGCTCCACATGACGATCAGGAACACTGGTTCATCGGCTGCATATGATATATCAGCGGGCCTGGGCCCGAACGATTATTATCTTTCGGTGCTTTCCGATTACCAGTTCGCCGGCGACCTGGAGGCCGGCCAGGAAACGACTGTCGTTTTCACCGTTGCTGCCAGCGAATTAACGCCCGGGGGCTTCAATTCCATGGTCAACCTCAATATTGAAGCCGGTTTCAACCGGTACAAAACGGAGACATTTACCCTGGTGATCGGCGATTACTCAGCGCTTGTTCTTGATCTCGATCCTATGCGGAATTCCGGACCCGCATTTGTTCAGACATTTGATGAACTGGGCCTGTTTGCCGATTATAAAACAACTATCCCCTCCAATCTTTCGGATTACAGCATGGTCTTTGTCTGCCTGGGCATTTATTTCACCAATCATGTCCTGACGGAAAATGAAGCACAAATGCTGAAGAATTTCCTGGAGGATGGCGGAAATGTTTACATGGAAGGTCGTCTGACATGGTATAACGATCCACAGACAAGCCTGCAGCCGATGTTCAATATTTCACCCAAATTCACGAACTTTTACCGGATTGATACGGTTTACAATATCCCCGGAACCTTTAGCAACGGGATGCAGTTTGCTTATGAGATGACGCAACCTTATAATAACCATCTCCTGCATGCTGTCGAACCGGCCACCGAGATCTTCAAACTGTTGCCCGATTCATTGCCGGCCATGGTGGCCTATGAGGCTCCCGGTTACAAAACCATTGGCACGAACATTGAGTTCGGGGGGCTGGTGAACGGCACAAATCCTTCGACCCGCCGGGAATTGCTTCTGAGAATGCTGCAGTTCTTCGGCCAGAACCTGACATCTGTCAATGACGATCAAATAGTCACGGAAAACCGAAAAGCTTCCGTATCCGTTTATCCCAATCCTTTCTCCCGGGAGGTGAATTTTGAGATAAAGATGGATGAACCCGGGCAGGTGAGGCTGGAAATATTCAATGTGGAAGGGAAACCGGTTTACCGGGTTTTCGACGGCAACCTGGATTCGGGAAAGCATATATTTAATTGGAATACTGATCCTTACATAAATTCCGGATCAGGAAATGTATATCTTTTCCGGTTAAAAACCGGCAGTGAAATTCAGGGAGGAAAACTTTTTTATCTGGAATAATATTATCTTTACAACCTTATGTAATTCCAATTCAATCTTATCACTATACACCAAAAACAGCATGAAAAAAATTTACATTCTGATGCTTACCGCTCTTATTCTGACGAGTGGCGCAATGTTCGGTCAGACGTTGGTATTAAAACCCCTTGATGATCCCAGGCTTGGGAAGATAGTCAATACACGGGTCGACTGTAACCGGTATTACAAGGAGATGGCCAAACTGGGGCTGACTACGCTCAATCCGGTCAGATCGGTTGAGCCGGCGGTTTATACCGGCAGTGAAATCCGTGCCTTATCGACGATCACCGAAGACTCCCCCGATGTCCCGGTGACCAGTGTGAATTCAACCCAGAGTGAAAACTCCATTTTTGTCAACCCGACAAACAACCAGATGGTCCTGAATTCAAACAATTCAACCCAAAATCCTGTTGGAAACCTTTACGGCGCCAATTATTTCCTTTCGGAAGACGGCGCCCTGACCTGGGGCGGTTCGGTGAACGGCGCCGGCGGGAGCAACTCCGGCGACCCGGCAACGGCCATAAGCCTCACCGGCAGGCAATATATCGGATTTATCGATAATAACTACGGCCAATCGGTTTCCTATTCCGATAACGGCGTCAACTGGACCCGTATCACGGCTGCCACTCAAAACGGTGACCTCCTTGACAAAAACCACCTGTGGATCGACAACAGCCCCACCAGTCCGCATGAAGGAAACCTTTATGTTGCGTACACCGACTTCGGAGCATCCGGCTGGCCTATCGAGGTAGCCCGCTCGACGAATGAAGGGCTGGCTTACCAGACCCCGATCAATGTCAGCAGCGCCGTCAATGCAGGCAGCCACTGCCAGGGTGTGAACATCCAGACCGGGCCAAACGGCGAGGTTTACGTCCTCTGGGCTATTTACGATTCGTGGCCATCGGATGAATCCTCCATGGGCCTGGCCCGCTCCTTCGACGGCGGCGCAAGCTACGAGCCATCATACAGGATTATCAATAACATCCGTGGAATCCGTACTACCAGTATTGTTAAAAATATGAGGAAGAACTCCTTCCCCAGCATGGCCTGCGACATCAGCAACGGTGAAAACAGGGGCAATCTTTACATTGTATGGGCCAATATCGGTGTTCCCGGGATTAACTCCGGAAGTGATGTGGATGTCTATTTTATCCGCTCGACCGACCAGGGCCTGACATGGTCGACCCCGGTGAAAGTGAACCAGGATGCCTCCGGACTTGGAAAGAAACATTACTTCCCCTGGATCACCTGCGATCCGGAAAACGGGGCGCTGAGCGTTGTTTTCTATGACGACCGCAATGTCGGCAGCACCCAGTGCGAAGTATACTGCGCCAACTCTTTTGACGGCGGCGAAACATGGGAAGATTTCAAAGTGAGCGATGTGGCGTTCACACCATCCCCGATCCCCGGACTGGCCGACGGTTACATGGGCGACTACCTGGGCATTTCAGCCCGCGGCGGATGGGTTTACCCGGTATGGGCCGATAACCGTACAGGTATTGTCATGAGCTATTGCTCTCCTTATCAGACCAACCCGATCAACAAACCGACCAATCTTACCGCCAGTGTGACTTTTGAAACCGGTATCACCGATCTGCAATGGGCTTATGAAGAGATGGAAGGATTCAGCTATTTTAAAATATACCGTAACAATGATTCCATAGCAATGGCGACCGATACAATCTTCAACGACCAGTTGCCTGCATATGGGGATTACGTGTACCGGATCACCGCCAAATATGCCGACGGTAATGAATCCAGCGGCACCAATTCTGTCAATGTCCGCTGGGGCGATGCGCAAATCAGTGCCGGACCGATGGAGATCGAAGAGTTCCTGATGATCGACAATACGGTAACCAATTATGTGACGGTGAACAACATAGGCCAGTTACCGATGGATTATACGATCGGTATGTTCATCCCGACCAAAGCTGGCCAGGATCCGAAAGCGTATTGCACGGCCACGGCTCAGTGCGATGAATACATCGCCAGGGTAACACTGAACGACATTGACAACCAGTCGGAATGTGTTGAAGGACTCGGTTACAGTAACTTTACGAATATTTCCACGATGATGTCGGTCGGAAGTTCTTATGAAATCACCATTTATAACGGTAACCTGAGCTATCCCGACGACCAGTGCGGGTTATGGGTCGACTGGAACCAGAACGAAGAGTTTGAAGATAATGAGTCGATTCCGGTTAACGGTTCACCAGGAGTAGGCCCCTACACGGCGACGATCACCCCGCCGGTGGGCGCTCTGGCCGGCGAAACCAGGCTCCGCGCCCGGATCGTTTATAACATGACGCCGGTGCCCTGCGGAGCACTTAGCTGGGGCGAAACCGAAGATTATTCGGTATTCCTGCAGAGCTGGCTCGCCGTAAACCCGCTTGAAGGAACCATCCCGGCTGGCGAAAGCGCCGAAATAGCCGTAACCATGGACGCAACCGGTATGGCCCTCGGCGATTATGTGGCGGAACTCAACATTTACAGCAACGACCCGGATGATCCGCAGGTGACCATTCCGCTGACCATGCATGTGGTCGATATTGCCGTTAATCTGACAGCCAGCGATGAAGATATCTGCCTCGGCGAGAGCGTAGAAATCACATCGGCTATGACCGGCGGATCGGGTTCATTCACTTACACATGGACCTCAGAACCGGTCGGATTTACATCCTCCGAGCAAAATGTCACCGTTACCCCGGAAGTCACCACTACCTATTTTCTGTCGGTTTTCGACGGAACTTATACGGTACAAGACCAGGTGACCATCCAGGTCAACCCGCTGCCGGTCACCTTCCTTGGTGAAGACCAGACCATATGTGTCGGCGATTCCGTTACGCTTGATGCCGGAGCGGGCTTTGCCAGTTATTTGTGGAACACGGGTGACACAACTCAAACCATCACGGCCAAAATCACCGGTGAGTTTTCTGTCAGCGTTACCAATGAATTCGGATGTTCTGCCAACGACGCGATGACACTTAATGTGATCCAGACGGTCGATAAACCAGTCATCACCGGCGGAGATGGCACTGTTGACAACTACCAGCTCACTTCTACCGTTTACACCTGTGCCGCGGTGGAAGGCGCATCGGCCTACCAGTGGCTGATTGAACCGGCTAATGCAGGAACCACTTCCAGCACCGGCGTCAGCGCAGAAGTGTTCTGGACGGCCGGCTATACCGGAACGGTCAATATCACCGTTGTGGCCAGCAACACCTGTTTTACCAGCGAACCTTCGGATGCATTTACCACTACGGTTTATTCATCCGCAGGCCTGGGTGAAAACATCTCCGGAACCCAGGTCTCCATCTACCCGAATCCGACCGACGGAAATATCTCTGTCAGGATTCCGGCTTTGAAAACCTTCAGCGGAGATTTGACCCTGACCGACGCCAATGGCGCCAATGTTTTCAATAAAACCGGGGTCGTTATTGCCGCCGGCGACGCAGCGACCATCGACCTTGGTCAGTTACCCAAAGGAATGTATACCCTGAAACTGTCTTCAAAAACCGATACCTTCTACGGTAAGGTTGTGATCAGATAATATTCTTCTGAATAGTATAAAAGAGGCTGCCAGGATCCTGACAGCCTCTTTTTTTTTGGCCAGTTCCGCCAAAGTATGCTTAATTTTGTGATGACCTTAACATTTAACTCAATGAAATCACAGTTAACATTAACAGTTATTCTACTCAGCTTACTGACCGGAGTTTCATCTTATGCACAGGTTCCTGATCGTTTTAAGAAACTGAACACGGCTATCGATAACCAGGGCTACTGGCGCAAAGCGGCCGAACTGGGCCTCACCCGGCTTAATCCGATGAATAGCGCACCGCCCGCCGTTTATACCGGAAGCGGGATCAGGGCCGTTTCCGTCATTACGGAAGATTCTCCCGATGTGGTCATTATAACCGGTAATACGGCACAAAGTGAAAATTCTGTTTTTGTCAACCCCCAGGATGCCAATAATCCGCTCAACTCCAATAACTCCAGTACACAGCCGGGGGGAGGGATGACCTTTTACGGCTCCGATTACCTTTATTCTTTTGATGAGGGATTGACATGGCAAGGGTCGGTACAAGGCGCCGGCGGGACGAACCAGGGGGATCCGACCACAGCGATTGGCCTGAACGGAAGATATTACATCGGATATATCAACAACGGAATGGGCCAGGGAGTCTCTTATTCGGATAACCAGGGAGCGACCTGGACCCCTGTGACGGTATCCTCCGGCGGAGGCAATACCCTGGATAAGAACCATATGTGGATCGATAACTCTCCAACCAGCCCGTATGAAGGCACCCTGTACGACGCCTGGACACCTTTCGGCGGGCCGAATGACAGCGAAATTGAACTCAGCCGGTCGACAAACGACGGCCAGTCGTGGTCAACACCGGTGAAAATCAGCGCCGGGGCCAATGCCGGTTACCTTTGCCAGGGTGTTAACATTAATACCGGACCTAACGGCGAAGTTTACGCAGTATTCTGCATTTACGACAACTGGCCTTCGGATGAAGATGCCATCGGAATGGCCCGTTCATTCGACGGGGGCCAGACCTGGGAATCCTTCCGGATTATTACGAACATCAGGGGCATCAGGAGCACGGGCACAGGTAAGAACATGAGGGTCAATGCATTCCCGGTAATGACCTGTGATATCAGCAGCGGCCCGAACCGGGGCAACATTTATGTGACCTGGACCAATGTCGGGGTACCGGGCGTTAATACCGGCAACGATGTCGATGTTTATATGATCCGTTCAGAAGATAATGGCGACACGTGGTCGGAGCCGATCCGCGTCAACCAGGATCCGCAGGGCGCAGGGAAAAAGCACTATTTCGGATGGATCACCTGTGATCCTGCTACAGGGACGCTCAGCATGATCTTTTACGACGACCGCAACGTGAGCAGCTCACAGGTCGAGGTTTTCTGTGCTAACTCCATCGACGCAGGAGATACCTGGGAAGATTTTAAAGTCAGTGATGTGGCTTTCTCCCCTTCTCCCCTTCCCGGTTATGCCAGCCAGTATTTTGGAGATTACCTGGGTATATCAGCCAGGAATGGAAAGGTTTACCCTGTCTGGACCGATAACCGTTCAGGCACAGCGCTGGCATATACTTCGCCATATGTGACCAGCACAATGATGCCGCCAACCGCCCTGAATGCACAGCTAAACGATGAAACCGGGCAGGTTAACCTCACCTGGACGCATGAAGCAGGCCCTACATTTGATCATTACAATATTTACCGCGGCTTTTCATTGATCGGAACCACGGTATTGCCCATCTATTCGGATATGTTGCCCGGCTATGGGTCGTACAGGTACCAGGTTACGGCTGTCTATATTATTGAAGGGGAATCGGCTCCGGCTATTGCCGATGTTCAGTGGGGCGACGCCCAGGCAGAGACCGATCCGGCTTCCATCGAAGTATTTGTCCTTCCTGAATCAACCTCTTCTTTTATCATGGACCTGGCCAATACCGGGGAACTTCCGTTGGAGTATACCTCGACTTTCAGCCTTCCCGGCAATGCCAGGGAAGCCGGCCTGGCATATTGTACCGGAATCGGAGGCTGCGGAGGAGAAGGAATTGCCGGTGTTGTTTACGGTGATGTCAGCAATTTCTCGGAATGTAACAGCTATTCGGATTATTCCGACCTCAGCCACCTGGTTTCACTCGGGGATTCTTTTGAGATTACGGTACAAAATATAACGAACATGTATTCTGAGGATGTATGCGGTATCTGGGTCGACTGGAACGGAAATGAGAGCTTTCTTGACGATGGCGCCATCACGGTATCCGGATCTCCGGGCCCCGGGCCTTACACGGCAACGATTACCGTTCCGGATAATGCCGCCAACGGGGAGGTCCGAATGAGGATCAGGATCAGAAGAGGAGGCACATTAAGCCCCTGTGGCTTTGCGCCAAATGGTGAAGTCGAGGATTACTCCCTCAATGTCCTGGGATGGGTGACCGCAAATCCCAGGGAAGGGGAAATTGACGCAGGTGAAACCCAGCCGGTTACTTTTGATTTTAATTCGGCAGGGCTCGCCCTGGGAACTTACCTGGCCCACTTTACCATCATCAGCAATGATCCGGACAACGGCGAACTGGTGGTTCCGGTCACGATGCACGTGGATAATGCAGCGGTGACCATTACCAGCGATAAAGACAGCCTCTGCCTGGGCAGTTCAACCACTCTGCATGCCAATATTACCGGTGGATCAGGTAATTTTACCTATTCCTGGACCTCCGACCCGGCAGGGTTCGTATCGGATGATCCGGATCCTGTTATTGAACCCACTGTAACTACAACCTATTTTGTTGAAGCTACCGATGGAAATATCATTCTATCCGACCAGATTACCATTACCGTACTGGCCATTCCCGACCTGAACCTGGGCAATGATCTGTTTGCCTGCGTAAATGATGAAGTCGTACTGGATGCCGGTGCCGGTTTTCAGCAGTACTTCTGGAGTACGGGTGAAACGGCTCAATCGATTACGGTTACCGGTCCGGGTTCCTACTGGGTCACGGTGCTCAATGAAAATGAGTGTGCTGCCACCGATACGGTGAATGTTATTTTCAATCCTCTCCCTGAAATCAGTCTCGGTCCCGACCAGCAGTTCTGCCAGGGGACGACGGTGATGCTATCCGCAGGAACCGGGTTCCAGTCGTACCTTTGGAATACTGGCGCTTCAAGCTACTACATCAATGCCGGCGAACCCGGGGAATACTGGGTGGAAGTAACGGATAATAACGGATGCCGTAACAGGGACACGATCACGCTGGCCGTTCTTCCCCGGCCGGAAGTTGATCTGGGCGAAGACCGGATTTTCTGCGAAGGCACCACGGTGTTACTGACTCCCGGAAGCGGCTACGAAGGCTACCTCTGGAGCAATGGCGCTACTTCCGCATCCATTGATACCGGCCTGCCGGGCGATTACTGGGTGGAAATTACTGATGAGACGGGCTGTAAGAATACCGATACCGTCACCCTGATAATGGACCCGCTTCCATTGGCCCCGCAAATAACCTCCGGGCCTCAGTCTGTCGATCTTTACGTCATACTTGTTTCGGATTATACCCTTGCCGAAAGCGCTTATGCTGATTCATATGAATGGAATATCTCCCCGGCTGCCGCAGGTTCTGTCGATGGCAACGGGACAACCGCCCAGGTAACCTGGAATACAGGTTTTACCGGTACGGCTGATATAACGGCAAAAGGTGTCAACGATTGCGGGAATGGAAATGATTCGCAGGTTTATAGCGTTTCTGTTTATTCATCACAGGGTATTGGCGAGCCTGGGGCCATCTCTTCGGTCAAGCTATTCCCGAATCCAAACGAAGGTAATTTTGTTCTTGAAATGAATTCAAAAGAGGAACAGGAACTGATCTTCAGCGTAGCATCAGCCGGAGGGAACAAAGTATTGGAAACCGGAGAAAAGCTCGGTAAAGGCGTCATTAAAAAGAGTTTCAATCTTTCAGCACAGCCAGCCGGCACATACTACATCACCATCAGCGATAAGGAAAATAAAATACTCGGCCGTTTGCAGGTTGTAATAAAATGAATCGTCATAAAATAACTGTCAGCAGAATAATGTTTTATTTGTCTGCATGGCATCATATTTACTTGTAGTCCGACGCTTTTCCGGGCAATTCGATAACTAAAGGCGTCTATTGCCTGTGATCGAACTCCAACGACTAAAGCCGTTGGTTCCAATGGTTTTAAGAAGGTGGGAACCGACGGCTTCAGTCGTCGGACTACCCCCCCAAAAAAGAGGGTGTCTGAAAAAGTAAGATTTCTTTCAAAAAACTTCGTATATCTTAGTGCCTTCTTCGTGGAACTCTGTGTAACAATTATTTATAAATTTTACGAAGGTTTCACGAAGTTGCACGAAGAACTTTTGAGACACCCAATCTTCAGTTTCAGATTTGATATTTTTACCTCTTGACGATCTTTCTGTTCAATGAGACTCCATCTCCTTCCAGGGATAAGAGATAGACACCGTTGGCCAGGTTCTCAATATTCACCGGGATAATGGCGGCACCGTTCACTTTCTGATTCGACTTATATACCACTTCGCCCAGAATATTGATCACTTTCAGGGTCACAGCGTTCTGTTCCGGAGTTGCAATCATCACCTGGAAACTGCCGTTGCCAGGATTCGGATAAACCGACAGCCCGAAGCTGTTCTCATCTTCTGAGTAACCCACAGAATTTCCAACAGTCACTTCAAAAGCTTCCGAAACATCACCTTCGCCGCATTCATCGTTACCGGAAACACTGATATAAGCAGTCCCGGCAAATACCGGATCCCAGGTCACCGTTGACTGGAGGCCCGATCCTTCAATTGTACCGGCGTCAGCAGGCTCAAGGTGCCAGGTATACACCGTAATGCCTTCAATGCCCACAGTGAGGTACTCAGATGTCGTGGTAATAAAAAGGTCGACATAATCGGGGCCTTCAATGGCCTGCGGGGCTTCCGGGCCGGCGTTGAAGGTCAGCACCATTTCATCCGATACGATTAAATCCCCGTCACCTGTCAGGGTGAGCGTCAGAACAACACTTCCGTTGTTGAAATCTTCTGAGCTGGGCGAGTATACCGGCTGCATCTGGGTATTATCCGTAAATGTGCCTGTACCGCTGGTTGTCCATTCAATGGTGTTATAATCCGTGCCATAAGAACCTGAGATCTGGAACTCTTCGCCGGTGCAGATATCTTCATCGGGGCCGGCCCAGATGGTTAGCGCTACCGGTGAAGGCAGATGGATATTATCCAGCCAGGCTTTGTCAGCGCCACCGCTCCCGGAGGCATTCTTGGTATAAACCCAACGGAACGTCTTGTATCCCGGCGTTACGGCAAAGGCCTCACGCCTCCAGCCTTCGTTTGTTCCCGACCATTCTCCCGCCAGCGTGTTCCCGATATAGAACTGTAATTTGTCGGTTGCTTCGGAAGAAACCTTGCGGATGAAGGAAATGCTATCGGCCGACATTACCTCGTATGAAATCTTCATCTCAGAGGTTTGCCCATGCGAGATCGCACCCGACAATGCGCTGAAATTCCCCTCATACGGGTACTGGTTGCTTGTTGTCCAGGGTAAGGTGCCCGTAAACTGCCAGTCATATTCATTGAAATTCCCGGTCTCAAAATCTTCGATCAGCGGATGAACTTTCTGAATGAAAGTCTTCGAAGAATAAAAATTACCCATCGACAGGTCGTTGACAAAATTGATATTGATCCCTATCGGGGTTATCTCATCGACCGATACATCAAAGGTTTTATTAAAAACCCCCAGAAAACCTATCGAGGCGAAATTTTGCTCCGGGTTTGAAATCTCAATATATCCCGATTGACCTTCCATGAACACATCCACATCATAGGCCGTGGCATGTCCTGTGTTGGTGTAATTCACCGTCATCTCTGCCTGTTCGCCCGGATCGAGAATTCCGTTGCCATTGCCGTTTTCCGAATCGTTTATCGTCACCGCATTGATATTCAGTACAGGAGCGTTAACTTTCAGCATAAACTGGCTATTCCAGACATTTCCACCATCCGTTGAAACTATGCTGAAAAGGACCTGGTGCTGGTCCGGGGTGTTCTCTGCGGCATAGAAAGAAAATCCTTGATCTACAACCACGGTCTGTCCGGAAGGAATAACTCCGTAAAATTCTGTATTATCTTCAATAGCGATAAAGGGATCCAGGGTAGAGATGGTTACCGTAACACCATCGCCGTCTGACATACCGACATTGCGGATTCCCAGGCTCAGGCCGACGGTTTCATTGTAATCCACCAGGCCGTTGCCGTTACCGCCAATGCCATCAGCCACAGTATGGTTACCGTAGAGGCAGTAAGCTCCTTCGGCAGGGATCACCTCGATGTCCTCTTCATGCCGGAAGTAGTTGGTCTTGGTTACCGTCAGCGTCACCGTGGTTCCTACCGATAACGGGGTAATGGTTATTACCTGCGGATTACCCGTTCCGGTTGCCAGGCCTATAATATCGTCATCGACCGTCAGGCAGATGGTTGACCCGGCATCGGCTGTAATGGTAAATTCATTCAGACCGGCCAGGATTATGCCGTCGTGCAGGATGGTCATCTCCTGGGGCACCTCCGAATAGAGGGTCTGGAAAGCGTCGCCGAAGTGGTGGAACAGGTTGTAAGTCACCTCTTTGTTCTCAGAATTGTAGGGCCAGCTCGAAGCTTTTAAAAAGTATTTGCCTGCCGCATTGCCAAAAGCGGGAAGAAGCCCCCGCTCTGCAGGCGTCGAACCGTATTCGGGCATAAAATCGGGCCACATGTTGTCGAACAATCCCCAAACATAGGTATCATTCACAAATGAGTAGCTTACTTCGGAAGCGCAAATGACTCCCAGGGCGCCGCTGTTCACATTGTTATACCTGTACCGGTGGAATTTCTCTGAGAAACATTCTCCCGACCAGTTGTATTTCCCCGTCAGGCAGTTAATGGAAAAAATAAAGGTGAGGTCGGTGTTGGTCAGCCCCCCAATATTGCCATTACCGTATTGCGGTTCTCCCCAGCCGGTCTCCTCGCCATGATCGCGGTGCTGAAGCAGGAAGGCGCCGCTGTTGATCGCGTTATTAATTGCTGTAGCATTGCCACCCGACCAGTTTCCCAGTTCCTGCGGTGTTGCCGGAATATAACCAAGCCCGTTCGGACCGAATTCATCCAGAATAACCTGCGTATTGGTTGCAGTCGACCAGGGATCGGAACCCGGGTTGCCCAGGTAAATCTCATTGATCCGGACGGGATTCTTTCCCTGCACATTCTTAAAATAGCCTCCCACCGTTTCAGAACAGATCTGGAACCAGCGTTCCGTCTGCCATCCCAGTGCTGTGATCGGATGATCATAGAACGAGGGATTTGTCGGCGGATTGGTTTCATAATTGATAAATTTGGTGGCGAAAGTCTCCATTTCGGTGTTGTTGTTCCCGACCATTCTCGCCATTACAATATCGGGCATATCATCCTCATCCACATCACCGTAGATATTATCCGAAACACAATAGCTGTCCCAGATCGGGGAAGTGATATTCACTTCGGCATTGCTGCCGTAGTCACCCATCAGCAATATTGCGGCCGGGACCGGATCCCAGTTTTCATAAACATCATCGATAAAATTCTCGATAATCGCGGGACTGTTTCCTCCGACATCTTCCAGCGTCCTGATTTCGGTGACAATACCCTGCTTTATCCTGAACGACCTGATCTCCTGGGCCCAATTCATATAATCGTCGCTGTTGGCAACGATAATGAGGTAATCACCCCCGTTGTTGCTCCTGTTCGGATTCAGAACGCGCCTGCTGTAATCAACGGCGGGAATGCTTTTGTGATTCAGAACGGCATCCTCCAGGATGGGGTCCCAGAAACGGCTCCTCAGCCTCTCTTCACCGATCTGTCCGCTACCCCCCTGGAAATCGACCCGGATCTCCAGGTCACGGTAAACGATCAGTTCTTTTGTTACAGGATTATACTGGAAAGGGGTAACACCCAGCATCACCACATCCACCCCTCTGATTTGAGTCGGGTTGGAGAGCTGCACCGGTGTGGCCGGATAATATGCATTGGTAGTATAAATGTCAGTTCTTACAGGGTATTTGAGCGGTTCCCGGTCCGTATCGAGCGGTATCTCCGGCGATGGTGCAATATCAACGTTCTTAAACGACTCGGTACGCTGCGATACAATGGTCAGAACCGGTACCGCACCTTTTGGAAAAGCAATATAACGCCCGCTGCCCGGCAGGTTTGGCGCACCGGCATCACCGGGCAGGAAGTTTCCCGGCAGCTCCACATTCTTCATCCCCTTACCATTGATATCAACAGGTGAGAACGTGAAAGTTTCAATAGTGTAATTTACCGTAACACCCCCGCGGGTTTCCTGCCCAAGAGAAAATCCGGCTTTGTTTAGGGGATCGGAATAGGTGATTTTTTGCGAAAAAACAGGATTGATCAGGAATAGCCCGGCTATAATAAACCATGCGGCTATTCTGATAATGTTCAGATTAGCTTTCATTTAGTGTAAAAGATTAATGAATTAAAAATCGATTTTTCGGCCGTAAAATTATTAATAATATCCTTAATTCGGGGAGATGTTGTTATTTATCAACATTTTAAATAACCTTCCCGGATATTGTTAATCACGGAATCAGAATAAGGTTATTTGACGACAACTTTATCCCGGTAAACAGTTTTATCGGTTTTAATTTCAATAAAATAGATACCCGGTGATAAGAATTGGGCGTCAACGGGAATCCGGGCATTGTAGCTAAAGTTGATCTTTTCCGTTTCCAATATCTTCCTGCCGGAACTGTTGGTTAAAGTAAGAATCCCGCTAATGTCAGCATTGGAGTTAATCTGAATGATGAATGACCCGGAGCTGGGATTCGGAAAAACCGAAATGGCCGGTCCGACGTTTCCATCTTTAACACCGGATGAATTGATCACATTAACGGTCAAAGGATCGGAGAAACTCCCCTCGCCGCATTCGTTCACACCCCTCATCTTCAATGTAGCCTCACCGGTAAATCCGGCCGTCCAGTTAACGGTACATACAGTCCCGTCGTCGCTTAATGTAAGGTTACCGGCCTCCTGCGGCAGCAGGATCCATTCATAGTTATTAGCAGGCATTGTATCGGCCACCGCGTACTCACTTTGTGTTGCCCCGTAGAGGTCAACATACACAGGACCCGCCGGAATGGCCGGAATGCCGGGTATCTGGGTCACCTGTAACGTATTGGAAGGGAATCCCGTTGCAATGCAACCGGTAGCATCCGAGAGGGCAAGTATGGTCACCTCCAGGTCGGCGGTGGGGCTGAGCGGGATGCCGTCCATGATCGGCTTATTGGGATTGAGATTGATCTGGTATCCTCCCAGGCTGATCAGCATCTGCCAGGGTTGCGATCCGGTCAGCGTGATGTTCATGAAGGTAGTGTCGCCGGGGCATATGACCGGATCAGAGAATGCAACTGTTGCCGCAGGCGAAGTAAAATGATGGATGGCCAGGCCGGGGGAAAGCGGTCCAAGGCCGTTCTCGTTCATCCCGCAGACTCTCAGGGTGGCCGTTCCTTCAAATCCAGGTGTCCACTCCACCGTTACTGTCGTATCCCATCCGGTGATCGTTCCGGAACTGGCCGGCAACAGCTCCCAGATATAGTAATGAGCGTCAGGAACGGGATGCGTTGTATAAATACCGGATGAAGATCCGGAACACGCCAGCGTGTCGCCAACAGGCAACAGCGGGCCCTGAGTAATCGCATCCATACCGAAAAAGTCAAGATACTTCAGCATCAGGTCCTTCCGTGAACTGTTCAGATTATTCATCAGGCCACCGAATTCAAAAGAGGTGCCGATCGTCTTGTAATTACCGGCATCATTAACAATGGCCAGGTTATAAACCGGGTTTGAATTGGTGAAAATGGAATAAGCGCCTTCTCCGGGTACGATATGGTCGATATAATTATTATCACCGCTGAAAAAGAAAGATAACCCTTCTGTAAAAGTACCCGTGATCCCGTTGACGGTGACAAGATTGTTGCTTCCGTCGTCTTCTCCGGTAATATTGAACATCGGATGGAGCTCGGTAGGCGAATACAATTGATCGTAATACCATGTATCGGCGCCCTCCATGTAAAGATTCCCGCCGCCATTCAGGAAACCGATGAGCTTTCCGGCTTCGTCGGCGGTCAGGATATGATTATCGCTGTAAGTTCCAAGACATACAAAGATGGTCTTGTACTGGCTCAGATCTTCCGGCATCTCATCGAGGATCTCGGAAAATATGCGCAAGTCGTCAAGGGCAGCCTTCATTTTGTCGGCAGAGTTGTGATTCTGATCCAGGTCGAGGATCAGCACGGGGAAAAGGCCGATGAACAGCGAAAAATCATCTGCTGCTGCAATCCCGAGGTTACCCGAAAAATCGATATCGAATCCGGCTTCATGGCCGGGCATGGTGATAACATAGGCTGTAGCGGTAAAAGCGCCGGTAACCGTTTCGCCCGGTCCCACTTCACCAAACATGACCGAATCGGATAGTATCTCAATATAAGGATCGGTGCTGGAAAGCAAACCGTAGACATCGTAAGCGGAAGCAGTCCCGTTATTCTTCAGGGAAATGACGATCCCGACTTCTTCGCCCGGATCCAGCCGGCCATTGCCGTTTCCGCCGGTATCAGCAACTGCATACTCCGCATACACCAGTACCGGTGAATGGGTCTTAACAGCAAATGTGCTGATCCAGATTGAGTCGCCGTCGGTCGCTTCCATCTCAAAATGTACAACATGGCCGTCGGGAACATTATCAGCAAGGGTCACTGAAAAAGCATCCTCTACCTCTTTCACCTCGCCGGCCGCGATAGTTCCGGCAAAGGTCTCATTATCAATGATCGTAACATATTCGTCGTCAGTATAAATATGTACGACGACATCCTCGGCGCTCTCGTTGCCCAGGTTGTCGAAAGTCATATCGAAGACGGCTGTTTCACCGTAATCCAGCAGCCCGTTGCCGTTCCCCTGCGTATCGTTCACATGGCAGGCCTGGCTTATGACAAATGGCCCCTGGGGCGGTATGATCTGCACAGTGGAATGGTGGCGGAAGTGGTTCTCCTTCGTCACCACTACGTCCAGAATATACGGAGGATTCTGCGGAATGATCTCTACGGGAACCGGCTCTCCTGTGGCAGTAGCCACACCGATCAGTTCCCCGTTCACCGAAAGGGCGATCAGGGATCCTTCATCAGCCTCTACATCGAAGAAAAAAGTCCCGGCCAGCATTACCGAATCGTGAGCTACGGTAAGTGCTTGAGGAACCTCCGAAAACAATCCGGTGAAAGCATCGCCGTGATGATGGAACAACTTGTAAGTGATCGATTTATGCTGAGGATTGCTGGGCCACCCCGAGGCAAATAGAAAATATTTGCCGGCGGCATTGCCGAAAGCCGGGTACATACCTCTCGAAGGCGGCGTTGTGCCGAACTGAGGGAAGAAATCGGGAAACAGGTTGTCGTAAAATCCCCAGGCAAAAACATCGTTCACAAAGGAATAAGAGACCTCTGTCGGCGCGATCAGGCCCAAAGCCCCGCTGGCCTCACCATTGAACTGGTACCGGTGAAACTTCTCCCCGAAGCTCTCGCTTCCGGAATTGAACTTCCCGGTCTGGCAATTGATCGACATCACAAAAGTCAGTTCGGTATTTTGTAAACCGCTGATCTCATTGCGGGTATAGTACGGTTCCCCCCAGCCGTTCTCGTTTCCGTGATCGCGGTGCTGAAGAAGAAAAGCGCCGTTGTTTACAGCCTGGTTGATATCGTTGGCATTGCCCCCTTCCCAGTTGCCGAGCTCTCCCGGTGTAGCCGGTATGTACCCCAGCCCCTCCGGGCCGAACGTGCTGAGGATGGCCGGAGTATTCCCGGCAATCGACCAGGGATCGGCATCGGGGTCGCCGCCGTAAACCTCATTGATCCGGATCGGCTCTTTGCCTTTCGTTCGGAAATAGCCGCCGACGGCTTCGGAGCAAATCTGGAACCAGCGCTCCGTCTGCCAGCCGAGCGCGGTGATGGGGTGATGGTAAAAATATTCGCTGGTCGGTGGGTTTCGCTCGTAATCCAACGCTTTCCCGATCATCAGCTCCAGTTCAGCCGCATTCCGGGCCGTGATCCTGGCAAAAGCGATATCGGGCAGCAGGTCGTTGGTCACATCGGCATACGGATTGTCGGAAATATAAGGATTGTAATCGTCGGGATGATCGTTCAGCAGGCTCGAAGTGATGGCATTCTGAGGCAATGAACCGTAATCGCCCAGGAGCAGGCAGGCGGCGGGCGGAATATCCCACGAATAATAGGCGTTATTGATAAAGTCCTCAATGATCATGGCGTTGTTGCCACCCACCTGCGATATGGTGAAAACCTCCGTCAGGATACCCTGCTGGTTCCTGAACCTGCGGATCGTATCGGCCCAGGCTATAAATTCTTCACCGTCAGGGCAGATGATCAGGTATTCGCATCCGGTGGCCCTGTTCGGTGAGGTTACCCTCTTCGAATATTCAACAACGGGAAGATCGGCGGAGTTCAGGAACATATCCTGCATCAGCGGATCCCACCAACGGCTGCGAAGGCGTTCTTCCCCGAAATCACCGCTGCCGCCTTCAAACCTGATCTCCACTTCCATATCCCTCAAAATAACGAGCTCGCGCTTTACCGGGTTATACTGGAATGGTGTGATCCCCAGTACAAATGCATCCACGCCGCGGATACTCATCTTCCCCGATAATTTAACCGGCTCCGCCGGGAAATAGGCGTCGGTGCTGTAAATCTTTGCGTTCTTTTTATAAACGACCGGTCGGTCGTCATTATCCAGCGGCAGGTTCGGTGCCGGGGCTATATCCACATTGCGGATCACTTCCCGCCTGGCCGTTTTCACCGAGATCACGGGTTTTGCCCCGTTTGGAACGGCAATAAAGCGCCCGTCGCCCGGCAGATCGGGAGTCCCTTCATCACCGGGAAGAAAATGCCCCGGAAGACTGATGTGTTGCATCCTGTCGCCTTTGATATCCATCTCTTCCATGGAAAATTCCCGGATGGAGAAGTTCACCGTAACACCCAGCCGGTCGTGCGAAACCAGGCTGAAACCCTGCGGGCCGAAACTGTCGTCATAACGGTAGGTCTGGGCATCCAGACCGCTCATCATCAATAATATAAAAGATGAAAGTAAAAGTATCCTGTTCATAATTGTAATCGTTATGTTGAATTCAGGATTCTTTCATATGCAGAATCCTGAATTTGAATAATTACAAAATTATATCAAAAAAAAGAGAAAATTCAAAATAATTCTCCGCTAATTTTTGATGTGCAGGAGTGGATAATAATCGGTGCGGTTTTCGCCGGTAATCTTCGAAATGATCATTCCTTCCGGCCATTCCGTAGTATTGATATTGAATCTGTTTATCCCTTTCTTCCCGTCGAATTGCATTTTTTCGATCATCTGACCCGCCAGGTTTACAAAAGTTACTTCGATACTTCCGGCCTCTTCGAGTTGGTAAACCAGCGATGTCTGATCTCTGAACGGATTCGGGATAATATTAAGATAATCAATCACATAAGGCTCATCAATTCCAACAACAATGTTAAGATCGTAGGTATGAGGCAAACAGTTATAGCCTGAAACAATGAGCTGGGCATCCAGGTGGTCGATGAAACCTTCGGGCACACTGATCTCGGCCTGGCCCGATTCGTCGGTAGTCGCGCAGCCAATCATTTCGCCGGCAGACATAATCACACAGTTAAAGCCCACGGCGGGCCCGTCGCCGTTCGCAATGCTCACCTGCACCGTGGTCTCGCCCGGGTAGATCTCCTCCGGGTAAGTGGTCTCGATGGACACCGGCTCTTCGGTCCAAACGCCGAGTAAAGCATCGCCGAAGATATTGCAATCGTAGAAGCACCAGCGCAAGGCACCCTGTTCCCATTGGCCGGGTGCATTCACCCAAACCGAGGTCTCTATTTTGGATATCATATGAGCGGCTCCGATCCGCCATTCTTTTTCGTGGTAAAGCGCATCTACAAATTCCCGGTGCAGGTGGGCCGACGGGCCTTCCGTCTGCCCTTCGTTGAACCAGCCGTAACGCGAATTGAATCCGCCGGCCACTGCCAGGTTATCGATCAGCACCATCCGTTCCCCGATGCAGTCGCTCTCGTCGAAAGCGCCGCATAAGCATCCGTGCGTATAGATCAAAGCGTAATTGTGGTCGGTACCGTTGACTTGCGAGAAATTTTCGTTGCTGATATCCGACATATCAAAGCGCATCACATAGGTCTGGTTGGCATGGCCCGAATGGTGGATGAAACTGCTCCCCTGGTTGATGGCGTTCATCAGCGTGTATTTATCCCAGTACATTTGCGAGTCGTAGAGCCGGTTAACATCGTAATCCTCAGGAATGCCGTCGGTAACATAACCGTTATCGTCGTGCCATCCGAAAAGCAGTTCCAGGTAATCTTCTCCGTAGGTGAGCGGATCCGACCAGAGGTTCTCGCCTGCAGAAATAATATCTCTCATTTCACCGGCAACGGGCTGATCCTGGTACATGATGGTCTTGTTCAGCATCCGTTGCAGTTGAGTGCTGGTGCTGATGGGCATCCGGGTCACTGCCACATCCGGCAGCAGGTCATCTTCGCCGATCTCGCCCCAAATTCCGTCGCCGTCGGTGTCCCAGTTCCCGTCGAGTGCGCTGTAATACAGGTCGGCCGGGATATTCCAGTCTTCGTAAACGGAGCTTGACTGGACATGGCAATAGAAACCGCGGTGCGGGATATGTTCCACATCCCCGCCGAGGAGGACATGCTCCACTCCGTTGGCCTGAACAGCAGCGATAATATAGTTCCTGATCTTTTCCTGGAGATCCTGGCCGGGCATGGTCGCGTCGATCGACTCGGTCGTAGCGATTTCAGTGATGTATCCCCTGACCCTGTACAGGTCGGTAAGAGCCTGGAACGACGGGGCAAACTGTTCCGGCGTAATGATCAGGTACTGGTATTCTCCGTCGCGGTATAACTTTTCAGGATACGATGAAATCATCTCCGGATTCTGTGCAAAATCTTTAATAACACTATTGATCCTGTCATTGTTATTGATATTGCGAAATGCTCTCTCCGCCCTCTCTGTTTTCCG
>ERZ795059.2183-NODE-2183-length-20586-cov-10.435196_pt1 | contig 20586 bp, 19 predicted proteins | sample MGYA00375143_ERZ795059 | MGnify/ENA primary metagenome ERZ795059 (study PRJEB30188, sample SAMN05720168) | activated sludge metagenome | isolation source: Anaerobic digester | place: USA | collected 2015-01-07 ... | reverse complement strand
TTCCTGGCGGCGATGAGCCACGAGATCCGCACGCCGATGATCGGCGTCACCGGGATGATCGAGGTGCTTTCGCACACCGACCTCGACATCGAGCAGCGGCGCTCGCTCAACGTGATCCAGGCCTCGGCCGAAGCGCTGCTGCGGATCATCGGCGACATCCTCGACTTCTCGAAGATCGAGGCCGGGCGGATGGAGATCGAGCCGGTGCCGACCTCGCTGCCGGACCTGTTGCGCAGCGTGGTGGCCAACTATGCCGGGTCGGCGTCGAGCAAGGGCCTGGCGCTGTCCTGCCAGGTCGACCCGCGGATCGCGCCGGCGCACTACGCGGATCCGCTGCGGATCCGCCAGGTGGTCGGCAACTTCGTGTCCAACGCGATCAAGTTCACCGAACACGGCGGCGTCACCGTGGCGGTGGAGCCGGGCCGGCATGATCCCGCCGACGGCGCGCTGGGCAGCGACGCACTGGTGATCCGGGTGACCGACACCGGCATCGGCATCAGCGAGCAGGCGCAGGCGCGGCTGTTCCAGCCGTTCTCGCAGGCGGAAGTCGATACCACCCGGCGTTTCGGCGGTACCGGCCTGGGCCTGGCGATCAGCCGGCGCATCGGCGAACTGATGGGCGGCCGGGTGGACATGGAATCCACCCCCGGGGCGGGCACCACCATGCGCCTGGCGCTCACCCTGCAACGCGCACCGCCGGACGAATTGCCCGACCTGCTGTTGCCGGGCAAGCCGGTGGCCGGCTTCACCCCGCGCCGCCTGCCCACGGTCAGCGAGGCCGAAGCCGAGCGCAGCCTGGTGCTGCTGGTCGACGACCATGCCACCAACCGCCAGGTGATCCAGCGCCAGCTGGCGCTGGCCGGGTATGCGTCGGAATCCGCGGAGGACGGCGTCGAAGGCCTGGAGCGCTGGCGCAGCGGTCGTTACGCGCTGCTGCTGAGCGACGTGCACATGCCGCGGATGGACGGTTACCAGCTGGCCCGCGCGATCCGCGAGGAAGCGGCCCGGCGCGGGTTGCCGCCGACCCCGATCGTGGCGCTCACCGCCTCGGCGCTGAAAGGCGAGGCCGAGCGGTGCCTGGCCGCGGGGATGGACGACTACCTGGCCAAGCCGGTCGGCATTGCCACCCTGGGTGCCTGCCTGCAGCGCTGGCTGCCGCATACCGCCGGCAGCGGGATGGTCGGCGCCGAACAGGGCGCGCGTATCCAGAGCGCCAACAACCGGCAGGCAGTCGCGACCGAGGCCGGGCTGCCGCAGCTGGAAGATCCGCCGACCCTGCAGGTGTCGGTGCTGGAGGATCTCATCGGCGGCAACGTCGGCGAGGCCCGCGCGCTGCTGGAGGATTTCCTGGGCAGTACCGACGAAGACCTGGCGGTGCTGGAGCAACTGCGCGTCGCCGGTGACCTGCACGGCCTGACCCGGCAGGCGCACAAGGTGAAGGGCGCGGCGCGACTGGTCGGCGCGATGGAGCTGGCGGAGGCCGCCGCTGCGCTGGAAGGCGCCGGTCGCGGCGGCGACTGGGCCAGCGTGCTGCCATTGGCGGTCGACGTGCATACCGCCGCCGCGCGCCTGCGGCTGGACGTGGCGCAGCGCTATCCGGCCTGAACACATCGCATGCAGGGGCCATCCGCCGCGTGTACGCTGGGGCCGTCCCGCAACGGAGCAGCGCGATGAAGACATGGCTGGTGGCCTGTTCGAAGGGTGGCGTCGGCAAGACCACGATCGCCACCCAGCTGGCGGCGAATGCCGCGTTGTCGGGCCTGCGCACGGTGCTGGTGGATGCCGACCCGCAGGGCTCGGCGACCCGCTGGTGCGAGCGCCGCGCCGGCCTGGCCAGCGCGGTGCTGCCGCTCGACGGCACCCGCAAGGCCTGGCGCAAGCGCGTCCCGGACGATGCCCAGCGGCTGATCGTCGACGCGCCGGCCGGCGCGATGGCCGACGACCTGGACGAGGTGCTGGAGACCGCCGATGCGGTGATCGTGCCAGTGCAGCCCTCGGCGCTCGACATCGAGGCCAGCGTGCGCTTCCTGGAATCGCTGGGCCGGCACCCGCGCGTGCGCAAGGGCAAGTTGCGGGTGGGACTGGTGGGCAACCGCCTGAAACCGAATACCAATGCCTCGCAGCAGGCGATGGACGTGCTGCGCAGCTGGCCGTTCCCGCTGGTCGCGCAACTGCGCGACAGCCAGGCCTACGTGGTGCTGACCGGGCTGGGCAAGAGCCTGTTCGACTACCACTCGGCGCAGGTCCGCGACCACCAGGCCGACTGGCAACCGCTGCTGCAATGGCTGAAGAAAGACTGAGCCCGCGAGGGCGACCAAGGAGTGTCCATGCGTGAACTGATCCTGCTCCGCCATGCCCATGCCGAATCCGCCACCGCGGGCCAGGACGACATCGCCCGCCCGCTGTCCGCGACCGGCCTGGCGGAGGCGCGCGCCGCCGGCGACTGGCTGCGCGAACACGGGCTGCGACCCGACCGCGTGCTGTGCTCCACCGCCACGCGCACCCGCGACACCCTGGCTGCGCTGGGCGACATCGGCGGTGCCGAAGTGCATGAGGACGCGTCCATCTACGACGCCAGCCCGGGCACCCTGGTGGCACTGGCCGATGCCAACCGCGACGCCGAACGCTTGCTGCTGGTTGGCCACAACCCCGGCCTGGAGCAACTGGCGGCGCTGGTGCACAGCGGCCAGACCGGCGACTACCGCGGCATGCCGCCGGGGGGGATCGCGGTGTTGCGGCTGCCGATGGACGTGAACATCGAACCCGGCATCGCCACCCTGACCCAGTTCTGGTGGCCATGACCTGAAAAGGGGCCAGAGTGAATTCTGCGCTGCCCGACATCGGCAACACCCGCAAGGCTCGCCGCAAAACTTCACTCTGGCCCCTTTTCAGGCGGGTGCTGGCGGGCGCGTGTGCGCTGTTGCTGGCCGGCTGCGCCACCCTCTCCGTCGAGCAGCGCGACGAAGCCGCCGGCATCGCCCGCGCCGCCCGCAGCAGCCAGGTCGATTGCACGCGGGCGGATGCCTGCGCGCTGGCGTCGCCGCTGCGCGCGCTCGGCCGGCAGGCGCTCGCCGCGTCCACCCCGGCCGCCCCGCGCCATGTCGCCCTGATCCTGGACGACGCGCCGGATGCGCTGCTGGTGCGCATCCACCTGATCCGCAGCGCGCAACGCAGCATCGACCTGCAGACCTATATCTTCGACGAGGACGACTCCGCCCAACTGGTGCTGGACGAACTGCAGGCCGCCGCGTTCCGGGGCGTGAAGGTGCGGGTGCTGGTCGACCAGCTGGCGGCGCTGCGCCAGGTGGACACCCTGGCCGGGCTGGCGTCGATGCACGCCAATTTCGAGTTGCGCCTCTACAACCCGGTGCTCGACCGCGCGCGCCTGGCGCTGCCGATGTACGCGGTGGCTGCGGCCTGCTGCTGGCGCCAGCTCAACAGCCGCATGCACAACAAGCTGTTGCTGGTCGACGGCGAGGTCGGCATCACCGGCGGGCGCAACTACCAGGACGACTATTACGACTGGGGGTCCGGCTACAACTTCCGCGACCGCGACTTGCTGGTCGCAGGCCCGGTGGCCGGCGAGATGGCCACGAATTTCGAGGCGTTCTGGTCGTCCCCGCGCAGCGTGCCGGCCGAGCAGCTGGGCGACGTCGCCCGCCTGCTGCAGAAGCAGGGCGCGCCGCCGCCACCGCATGCGCCGTACCGCAAGCCGGAGCGCGTGCGCGCGCTACTGGCGATGGTCGATGACGACGCTGCGATTCGCGCGCGTTTCGTCGACCGGGCAATGCCGGTGCAGGGCGTGCAGTTCATCGCCGACCTGCCGGTCAAGCACTGGCAGGGTCGCCCCGCGGAGGCCGACGCCGCTGCCGAGGCCGCCAGCAGCGGCTTGCGCACGCTGATCGCCGGGGCCCACGACGAGGTGCTGCTGCAGACGCCCTACCTGGTGCTGTCCAAGCCTGCCCAGCACCTGTTCCGCGAGCTGCGCCGGCAGGACGATCCGCCGCGCGTGCGCATCTCCACGAACAGCCTGGCCTCGACCGATGCCTTCATCGCCTATGCGATCTCGCACAAGTACAAGCGCCGCTACCTGCGCGACTTCGGCTTCGAGATCCACGAGTTCAAGCCGTTCCCCGCGGATGCCCCGTTCGAACCGGGGGCACTTGGCGCGGACCTCCCCGGCTTCACGGACACCGCGGCATCACCGGCCTTGCCGGCGTCGGCCGGGGCGAGGCCAACCCTGCGCGAGCGCCTGCTGGCGAAGCGCGGCCTGCGCAAGGATCCGGACAGCGAGGCCGGGCGCTTCCGCTCGATCGGATCGGGCGGCATGCCGGTGCGGTTGAAGCAGGCCGGCATGCGCATGGGCCTGCATGCCAAGTCGATGGTGGTGGACGGCCGTGTCGGCGTGGTCGGTACCCACAACTTCGATCCGCGCGGTGACACCTACAACACCGAGAGCGCGGTGGTGATCGAGGATCCCGCCTTCGCCGCGCGACTGGCGGCAAGCATCCAGCGCGACATGGCGCCGGGCAACGCGTGGACGATCGGCCGCCGGGATTCGTCGCCGATCCTCCCGGGGGTCGAGTACACCCTGGCGCGGATTTCCGAGCGCCTGCCGATCTTCGACCTGTGGCCGATCAAGTACGCGACCAGCTACGAATTCGTCCCCGGCCCGGAGTGCCCCACGCCACCGTCGCCGTTCGATCCCCGCTTCCGCGCCTGCCACACCCCGGTCGGCAACTCGCCGGAAGTGGACATCGGCCTGAAATGGCTGGGGGTGCGCGTGTTCACCGCGTTCGGCTCGGGCTTGTCGCCGATCTTGTGAGCGTGGCGCGCGTTCGCGGGCGTAAGGCCGGCCTCTTGACGGGGGCGCCTGCGATTGACGCGCTGCGGCGTGGGCCCTAGTCTGCCGGTCTCTTTACGCGCGCCGGATGCCGCCATGTCGATCACCCTGAACTTCGAGCTCAATGACCGCGACCTCGCCCATTTCCAGGAAGCGGCGGAACGCTCCCGCAAGGCGGCGGAGGGCAAGTCCGAGCAGGAGATCGTGGATTGCGCGGTGGGCCTGCTGGCCGATGCGCAGAAGGTGCACATCCCGGACTTCATCAAGGAGCGCCTGCTGCGCCTGGACGACATGATCGCGATGGTGCGCGACACTGGCTGGGCGCTGCCCGACGACGACAAGCAGCGCGTGCTGTCCGCGCTGACCTACTTCTGCGATCCGAATGACGTGATCCCGGACCATGTCGAGGTGCTCGGCTTCCTCGACGACGCGGTGATGATCGAACTGTCGATGCGCGAACTGAAGCACGAGCTGGACGCCTACGACGACTTCTGCGACTACCGCGCGAACGAAGCCAGTCGCCGTGGCGTGGAGCCGGCCACGCTGGGCCGCACCGACTGGCTGGACGGCCGTCGCGACGAACTGATCGAGCGCATGCACCAGCGCCGCGAACGCGACATCGGCGGCGGCTACGGCCGCAGCAGCGGCTACGGCGGCTCCGGCGGTTACGGTGCGCCGGGCGGCAGCAAGTCGTATACGCGCAGCTGGCGCCCCGGTGGTTTCAAGTTCGGCTGAGCCGCGCTTGGCCATCTCGGCATTCAGCTGGCCAGAGGATGCCAGCCTCGACGCGCTGAACGCGCGTTCCACCGGCACCCTGATGGAGGCGCTTGGGATCCGCTTCACCGAGCTGGGTGACGGGTTCCTGCGCGGGACCATGCCGGTGGATGCCCGCACCCATCAGCCGTACGGGCTGTTGCACGGCGGCGCCTCGGTGGCGCTGGCCGAGACCCTGGGCAGCAGCGCCGGCATGCTGGCCGCCCGCGGCGACGCGGTGGTCGGGTTGGAGATCAACGCGAACCACCTGCGTGCGGTGCGCAGCGGCCTCGTCACCGGCACCGCGCGGCCGCTGCATGTCGGCCGCAGCACCCAGGTGTGGGAAATCCGCATCGAAGACGCGGCCGGCAAGCCGGTCTGCATCAGCCGGATCACCTTGGCCGTGTTGCCGAAGCCGCCCGCCAGCGGCCAGGCGTGAGGCCTGTCTAGGCTGACTGCTCCAGCCTTTGCCCGCTAAGGTTCCGGCCCATGCCCGCGACGTCCCCCGCCGTCGAGTTTTTCCTGCGCGCCCTGCGCTACGCCTATCGCCTGCCATTCCTGCTCTGGCATGTGTTCGTGCACCTGCCGGTGCTGCTGGTGCTGATCGCGATCGGCGACGACGGCCGCCGCCCGATCGGCCACGCGGCGATCCGCCTGTGGGCGCGCATGCTGCTCCGGGTGTTCGGGATGCGCGTGCAGGGGGTGGGCACGCCGCTGGCCGGGGGCACCCTGTTCGTGGCCAACCACATCAGCTGGGTCGACATCGTCGCCCTGCATTCGCAGCACATGATGGGGTTCATCGCCAAGTCCGAGATCCGAGGCTGGCCGGTGGTCGGCTGGATCACCTCGCATGCGGAGACCATCTACCTGCAGCGCGGCAACGCCAATTCGCTCGGTGACGTGATGGCCGAGATGAGCGCGCGCCTGCGCAGCGGCCGCGCGGTGGCCGCGTTCCCGGAAGGCGGTACCCGCGACGGCCGCGAACTGGGTGCCTTCCACGCGCGCATCTTCGCCGCCGCGGTCGAGGCGGATGCACCGGTGCAGCCGGTGGCGCTCTGCTACGGCGAGGGTTGCGAGGCGCAGCCGGTCGTCGCCTTCGCCCGCGGCGAGAGCTTCATGGCCAACTTCTTCCGCTTGCTCGGCGAACCCGCGCGGCCGGTACGCGTCTGTTTCCTGGCGCCGATCCTGCATGCCGAGCAAACCGGCCGGCGCGGCATCGCCCAAGCCGCACGCGAGCGCGTCGAAGCGGCAATGGCGGCGGCATGAGCGTGCATACCGCCAGCGCCTATCGCGCGCCGCGCTGGCTGCGCAGCCCGCACCTGCAGACCCTGCTGTCCAGCAGTCCGATCCGCGTCGCGCGTGGCGGGCGCGAACTGCGCAAGCTGGGCGCGGTGCATGAGGAGCACCTGGTCGATGCCGGCGGCGGCATCCGCCTGCACGGCGTGCACAGCACCCTGCCGGCGCGCGCGCCGCGCGGCCTCGCGCTGCTGCTGCATGGCTGGGAGGGCAGTGCGGAATCGGGCTACATGCGGCTGACCTGCGCGCGCCTGCTCGAGCGCGGGTTCGACGTGTTCCGGCTGAATTTCCGCGACCACGGCGATACCCACCACCTCAACGAGGACCTGTTCCATTCCAACCGCCTGGACGAAGTGCTGCAGGCCGCGCTGGCGGTGTCCCGGCGCTGGCAGCGGCCGGGGCAACCGATGGTCGTCGCCGGCTATTCGCTGGGCGGCAACTTCGCGCTGCGCGTGGCCCTGCATGCGCCGCGCATGGGCTTGCAGCTGGCCCGCGTGGCGGCGGTCTGCCCGGCACTCGACCCCGAGCGCACGACCACCGCGATGGAGCGCGGCCTGCCGGTCTACGAGCGCTACTTCCTGAAGAAGTGGACGCGCTCGTTGCGCCGCAAGCGCGAGCTGTTCCCGGAGCGCCATGCGATCGCCGAAGCGCAGCTGCGCAGCCGTCGCCTGCGCGAACTGACTGCGTGGCTGGTGGCGCGGCACACCGGGTTCGCCGACGTCGATGCGTATTTCGATGGCTACCGGATCAGCCGGGACCGCATGCGCGGATTGCAGGTGCCGGCCGACATCCTGACCTCGGCCGACGATCCGGTGATCCCGGTCGAGGATTTCCACGACTGGCAGCTGCCCGCGGACGCGACGGTGGAGATCGCCGCGCATGGCGGCCACTGTGCCTTCCTGCGTGGCGCCAGCCTGCGCGGCTACGCCGAGGATTGGGTGGCGGAGCGCTTGTCGGTCGTGCTCTGAGTTGCTCGCTGCAGCTGGTGGAAAAGGGGCCAGCGAAAAAGGGGCCAGAGTAAATTTTGCGGTGTAGTGGAATGGCATGCCGAACAGGCCTTCCCGCAAAACTTTACTCTGGCCCCTTTTCCGCTTTTCCGCCTTCTTCATGACGCGTCATAGAATCGAAACTCCGCCCGCCGGAGAACCCAGATGAAACTCCACAGCGACAGCTTCGAACACGGCAAGCCGATCCCGTCCGAATTCGCGATGGGCGCGCGCGACGGCGCCAACGGCTTCGGCGGCAACCGCAACCCGCACCTCGCATGGCGCGAGGTGCCGGACGGCACGCAATCGTTCGCGCTGCTGTGCATCGACACCGACGCACCGACCGATGGCGCGCTGGTCGCCAACGCCAGCATCGACATCCCGGTCGCGCACCCGCGCGGCGATTTCGTTCATTGGACCGTCATCGACATTCCCGCCGACAGGAACGAGATCGCCGCAGGCAGCTGCAGCGATGGCATCACCCCGCGCGGCAAGCCGGCCGGCAGCGATGCGGGCGGCCGTCGCGGCCTCAACGACTACACCGGCTGGTTCGCCGGCGATGCGGCGATGGGTGGCGACTACTTCGGCTATGACGGGCCGTACCCGCCGCCGCACGACGCGCGCGTGCATCGTTACTTCTTCCGCCTGTTCGCGCTGGACGTCGCCACGCTGGACCTGCCGGCGGCATTCACCGCCGGCGACGTGTTCCGCGCCATGCATGGCCACGTGCTGGCCGAGGCGAGTACCTACGGGACGTACAGCCTCAAGAGGTGACGGTCACGGTGTCGCGCTGGCGTCCGACTCCACCACCATGTCCAGCACATAGGCGTATTTCGACGCATCGGCCGGGACGTCCTTGCGGGTGTAGCGCTGCACCCGCAGCACGTTGCGCACGCCAGGTTCGTGGGTGTAGCCGTCGATGCTGTCGTAGAAATTCCCGAACGCGCCGGGGGTACCGACCTTCAGGCCATGGTCGTCGTAAGCGAGTTCGCGGACCTGCAGGCACTGCATGTCCGGGATCAGCGGATGGCTGCAAGGCTTGGTCTGCGCCGCGACCTCCAGGAACATGCGCTCACCGGGGCCTCCGTAGCGCGTGGCCGCGGTGGGCGTGCCGGCGAACACCAGGCGGTCGCCCACGGTATTCCCCAAGGTCAATTGCGGCGTCTCGCCCGCGACCAGGGCCAGCGATAACGCGCCTTCCAGGCGCTTGCCGACTTCGCCATCCAGCGCCATCAGCTTCGCGTCGGCGCAGGCCATCATGGTCGAAGCCATCCGCCCGACGGTGAGCGTGCCGCCGGCTATGGCGTAACTGCCGCCCATGCGGTTGCAGGTGTTCGAGACCGCCAGCCGGTCCTTGTCGAAGTCGAGCTGCACGGGCTTGTCGGCGCGCGCGAACAGGGCTTCGATGCGGGTGCCGTCCGCGGTCGTGGCCTCCTGCAGGCGCCAGTGGAAGCGCGGCAACTCGGCCGCGATTTCGGGTGCTGCCGGCGCAGCGGGTGGCGCCGGCGGCTCGGGCGCAGCGGGTGCTGCAGGTCCCGGGGTCGACATCGTGCCGGTGCAGGCGGCGAGGGCAATCGGCAACAGCAGGGCGAGCGACGAGATACGCATGGACAGGCTCCGTGGAGGGACGGGACGAGGCGACGTCGCGTCATCCACCCGTGCGGCTTATCCCCCGCTCGGCACCCACAGCAGCAGGGCGATGCCGAGGAGCAGGCGATACACCGCGAAGGCGGTGAAGCGGTGGGTCTCGATGTAGCGTAGCAGCCACTTCACCGCGACGAAGGCGGTGATCGCGGAGGCCACGAAGGCGACGCCCAGCGCGCTCCAGTCCTCGCCGTGCAGGCCGCCGTGGCGGGCCATCGACAGCAGTTCGTAGCCGGTCGCCGCGAACATCGTCGGGATGCCGACCAGGAAGGCGAACTCGGTCGCCGCCGACCGGCTGGTGGTGCCGGCCAGCAAGGCGACGAAGATCGTCGCAGCGCTGCGCGAGGTCCCCGGGAACACGCCGGCCACGACCTGGGCCACGCCGACCAGGATCGCGGTCGTCCAGGAAATCGCCGTGCGTTCGCCGTCCCGCGCGGCGCGCCTGGCCGCCAGTTGTTCGGCGATCACCATCCACACCGCCCCGATGATCAGCGCCCATGCGATCGGCCGCACCGTGTCCGGCAACTCCCAGCCCAACGCCTTGACCGCCAGGCCACCGACGGCGGTCACGCCGAATGCGACCAGCAGCTTGAAGCCGTATTCGCGCGCCAGCTTCGGACTGATGTCGATGCCGAGCGGGTCGTAGGGCGCGGTCATGTCGCGGCCAGCGAACGCGGCCAGCAGGCCGAGCAGGCGGCGGCGGTAGATCAGCACCACGGCCAGGATCGCGCCGGCCTGGATGGCCACGTTGAACAGGTCGCTCCGATGGCCCAGCCAGCGTTCGGCGATCAGCAGGTGGCCGGTGCTGGAGATCGGCAGGAATTCGGTGATGCCTTCGATGATGCCGAGCAGCAGGGCGGCGAGCAGGTCGTTCATGGGTGGCGTGCAGTCGGTGGTGGCGCAGGATAACGCAGGCGCATTCGCACCAAAGAAGTGCATCGATAGCGAAAATTGAACCGAAGCAGTGCTAACGCGTTGGCTGCATTGCAGCAATCCATTGAAAATCAATGGGTTGAAAGTTGGCACGGCGCTTGCGATGTCAACCCACATCCCGGTTATCCCAACCGCCTGTATCGGAGCCTGCCGTGTCGCTCGAGAATGTCGAAAAGCTGATCAAGGACCACAAGGTCGAATTCGTCGACCTGCGTTTCACCGACGTGCGTGGCGTCCAGCACCACGTGACCTTCCCGAAGTCGATCGTCGACGCCAGCCTGTTCGAGGACGGCAAGATGTTCGACGGCTCCTCGATCAGCGGCTGGAAGGGCATCAACGAATCCGACATGGTCCTGTTGCCGGACGCGTCGACCGCGATCATCGATCCGTTCACCGCCGACCCGACGCTGATCCTGACCTGCGACATCCTGGACCCGGCGACCATGCAGGCCTATGCGCGTGACCCGCGCGGCGTGGCCAAGCGCGCCGAGGCCTACCTGAAGTCCAGCGGCATCGCCGACACCGCGTTCTTCGGCCCGGAGCCGGAATTCTTCATCTTCGACAGCGTCCGTTTCGCCAACGAGATGGGCCACACCTTCTTCCACGTCGACTCGGAAGAAGCGGCATGGAACTCCGGCCGCGAATACGAAGGCGGCAACACCGGCTACCGTCCGGGCGTGAAGGGCGGCTACTTCCCGGTCGCGCCGCTGGATTCGCTGCACGACATCCGCGCCGAGATGTGCAAGGAACTCGAAGCCATCGGCATCGAAGTGGAAGTGCACCACCACGAAGTGGCGAACGCCGGCCAGTGCGAGATCGGCACCAAGTTCAACACCCTGGTGCAGAAGGCCGACGAACTGCTGTCGATGAAGTACATCATCAAGGACGTCGCCCACCGCAACGGCAAGACCGCGACCTTCATGCCGAAGCCGATCGTCGGCGACAACGGCAGCGGCATGCACGTGCACATGTCGCTGGCCAAGGACGGCAAGAACCTGTTCTCCGGCGACGGCTACGGTGGCCTGTCGCAGATGGCGCTGTGGTACATCGGCGGCATCTTCAAGCACGCCCGCGCGATCAACGCGTTCGCCAACTCGACCACCAACAGCTACAAGCGCCTGGTGCCGGGCTTCGAGGCGCCGGTGATGCTGGCCTACTCGGCGCGCAACCGCTCGGCGAGCTGCCGCATCCCGTACGTGTCCAACCCGAAGGCGCGCCGCATCGAGATCCGCTTCCCGGATCCGATGAACTCCGGCTACCTCACCTTCGCCGCGCTGATGATGGCCGGCCTGGACGGCATCAAGAACCAGATCGACCCGGGCGCGCCGAGCGACAAGGACCTGTACGACCTGCCGCCGGAAGAAGAGAAGAACATCCCGACCGTCTGCCACAGCCTGGACCAGGCGCTGGAAGCACTGGACAAGGATCGTGACTTCCTCAAGGCCGGCGGCGTGTTCTCCGACGACTTCATCGACGGCTACATCGCGTTGAAGATGCAGGAAGTGACCAAGTTCCGCGCGGCCACGCACCCGCTCGAATACCAGATGTACTACACGATCTGATGCACGCGGCCCCGGTGAGGTTTGCCGGGGCGGGCATCAGGGCGAAGCAGGCTGATCCTCGCTTCGCTCCCTCCCCGGCGAGGATCGGATGGGGCCGGGAGGGCGCATCGACGGATGCGTCCCTCCCGCGCCTTTGTGGCCGAGGACGGAGCGCAGTGGGGCCATTGCGGCGGGGGCCGCACGACGCGCGACACGCGCAGCACGCAAGGAGGAACCACCGCGATCATCGATCGCCGCGGGCAGGACCGAACGACCCTGCATCGCACGAGTACGCAATCAATGACTGGGGAGGGCTACCGCTTATCGAGGAGCCTTGTCATGCCGTCTCGCACCCGCACCACCCACACGATCCGCAACACCGCGATGGCATCCATCCTGGCCAGCCTCGCGCTCGCATCCACCGCGCATGCCGGCACCACCGGCACCGTCAGCCTTACCAGCGACTACATCTTCCGCGGCACCACCCAGACCAACCAGGAACCCGCGTTGCAGGGCGGCGTCGAGTACGCGGCCGAAAGCGGCGCCTACATCGGCACCTGGGGAAGCAACGTCAGCTGGCTGTCCGATCTCTCCACGCCCGCGGCACCCATTTCCAGCAGCCTCGAACTCGATGTCTACGGTGGCTACCGTGGCAAGTTCAACGACACCGTGAGCTACGACGTCGGCGCGCTGTACTACTGGTATCCCGGCGACTTTCCCTCCGGCTTCAACAGCGCCGACACCCTCGAGGTGTACGCGGGCATCAGCGTGGCCGCGAGCGAGAAGATCACCCTTGGCGCGAAATACTCCGTCGCCGCCACCGATCTGTTCGGCTATGCCGATTCCAGCGGCAGCGGCTACCTCGACCTGAGCGCGAACTTCGTCGTGGCCGAAGGCTGGACGCTGGGCGCGCATGCCGGCAAGCAGTGGATCGAAGGCAGCGGCAATGGCGCGTTCGAATACGCCGACTGGAAGCTGGGCATCACCAAGGCGTTCTCCAACGGCTTTTCGGTGGGCCTGGCCTACACCGGCACCGATGCCGACGACGCGCTCTACGTGAATCCGTACGGCAACAAGACCGCGCGCGACACCGTCGCACTGACCGTCACCAAGGCGTTCTGACGGACCACACAGGGAGCCAAGATGAAACTCATCACCGCCATCATCCGCCCGTTCAAGCTCGACGAGGTGCGCGAAGCCCTCGGCGAGGTCGGGATCTCCGGCCTGACCGTCACCGAAGTGAAAGGCTTCGGCCGGCAGAAGGGCCACACCGAACTCTATCGCGGCGCCGAATACGTCGTCGACTTCCTGCCCAAGCTGAAGATCGAGGCCGCGGTCAGCGACGAGATGTTCGATGCCGCGCTCGAGGCGATCAGCAAGGCCGCCGGCACCGGCAAGGTCGGCGACGGCAAGATCTTCGTCGTCGCCCTGGACCACGTCGTCCGCATCCGCACCGGCGAGATCGGCGCCGATGCGCTCTGACCTTCCCATGGAGACCCACATGAAGACTCGTTCCGGTTCCGGGTGGAAGACCCGGATGCACGCACTCGCGCTGGCCGCGTTGTGCGGCGTCGCTGCGTTCGCGGCATCGCCCGTGTCCGCGCAGGATCCCGCGGCAACGCCGCCTGTCGAAACCGCTGCCGCGCCTGCGGCCGAAGCACCTTTGGTGGCACCCGATGCAGCAACCGCCGCCGCCACGTCGGCGCCTGCCGAAGCGGTCGCCACCGAAGCTGCGGCACCCGTTGAACCTGCAGCCGCGGACGCCGCGCCTGCGGAAGAAGCCCCCACGCCGACCATCAGCAAGCCCGATACCGTGTGGGTGCTGGTTTCCGCGGCCCTGGTCATCTTCATGACCCTGCCCGGCCTGGCCCTGTTCTACGGCGGCCTGGTGCGCTCGAAGAACGTGCTGTCGATCCTGATCCAGAACCTGGCGGTGTTCTCGCTGGTGGCGGTGTTGTGGGCGCTGTACGGCTACAGCTTCGCGTTCACCGAGGGCAATGCCTTCATCGGCGGCACCGATCGCGTGCTGGCCGCGGGCCTCAACGCGTCATCGATCGGCGCGACCTTCACCAAGGGCGTGTACATCCCGGAACTGGCGTTCTTCGTGTTCCAGGGCGCGTTCGCCTGCATCACCTGCGCGCTGGTGGTGGGTGCGTTCGCCGAACGGGTGAAGTTCGCCGGGGTGATGCTGTTCACCGTGCTGTGGTTCACCTTCGCCTACCTGCCGATGGCGCACATGGTCTGGTTCTTCCCGGGCCCGGATGCGTTCACCAGCACCGAGGCGGTGGATGGCGTGCTGGCCAAGTCGGGCTACCTGTGGGCCAAGGGCGCGCTGGACTTCGCCGGCGGCACCGTGGTGCACATCAACGCCGCGATCGCGGGCCTGGTGGGTGCCTACGTGATCGGCAAGCGCACCGGCTACGGCCGCGAGGCGATCAAGCCGCACAACCTGACCCAGACCATGGTCGGCGCGTCGATCCTGTGGGTCGGCTGGTTCGGCTTCAACGCCGGTTCGGCGCTGGAAGCCGGCGGCGTCGCGGCGATCGCGTTCGTCAACACGTTCCTGGCCACCGCCGCCGCGGTGGTGGCGTGGCTGACCGTGGAGTGGATCGGCAAGGGCAAGCCGTCGCTGCTGGGCGCGGCGTCCGGCGCGGTGGCCGGCTTGGTCGCGATCACCCCGGCCGCGGGCCTGGTCGGCCTGAACGGTGCGCTGGTCATCGGCGCGATCGCCGGCGTGGTCTGCCTGTGGGGCGTGAGCGGGCTGAAGCGCCTGCTCGGTGCCGACGACAGCCTGGACGTGTTCGGCGTGCACGGCGTGGGCGGCATCACCGGTGCGCTGCTGACCGGCGTGTTCGCGGCGCCTTCGCTGGGCGGTGCAGGGATCTGGGACTACGTGACCGAAACCGGCGTTGCGGACTACTCGATCGCCTCGCAGGTGTGGATCCAGGCGCAGGGCGTGCTGATCACCGTCGTGCTGTCCGGCGTGGTCGCGCTGCTCTCGTACCTGATCGTCAAGGTGACGGTGGGCCTGCGCGTCTCCGAGGAAGCCGAGCGCGAAGGCCTCGACATCACCTCGCATGGCGAGACCGCGTACGAGTCCTGATCACCAGGGGAGCCCGCAAGGGATGGTGGGCGGGCGACGGCAACGTCGCCCGCTTTTTTCATGGTGCGCTTGCAATCGCGCGTGCGCACCGCTGCAATGCCTGCATGAAAACACCGCACCCGATGCTCGTCGCCGCGACCTGCGTGCTGCTTGCCGCCTGCGCCCACGCGCCGCAGGCGGCACGCAATGCACTGGCCGAGTGGGTGCCGTCGCCGAACTTCGATGCGCGCCGGCCAGTGGCGATCGTGATCCACGCGACCGAGCAGGGTTCGGCCGCACAGAGCCTGGAAACGCTGCGCACGCGCAATCGCGGCGGCCCGGTAAGTGCGCACTACCTGATCGGCGACGACGGCCGCATCTACCAGCTGGTCGCCGATGGCGACCGCGCCTGGCATGCCGGCGGCGGGCGCTGGGGCACGATCACCGACCTCAATTCCTCGTCGATCGGCATCGAACTCGACAACGAGGTCGGCGAAGCCTTCACCGAGGCGCAACTCGTCGCCTTGCTGAAGCTGCTCGACGACCTGACCACGCGCTTGTCGATCCCGAAGGCGCAGGTGATCGGGCACGCCGACATGGCACCGACGCGCAAGCGCGATCCGGGATCGCTGTTCCCGTGGCAGCGCCTGGCCGAGGCCGGTTACGGCCTGTGGCCGCAGGGCGAGCTGGTCGATCCGCCGGCGGGCTTCGACCCGTGGCTGGCGATGGCGGCGATCGGCTATCCGTTGAACGATCGCGCGGCGGCGGTGCGCGCCTTCCATCGCCACTATCGCGGCCGCGACGACGGCGAGGATCCGCAGGCCGCGTTCGATGCCGAAGACCTGCGCATCCTGCACGCGCTGTCGCAGCAGCGACTGCAGCCGGCCGCGCGGTGATCACGGTGTACTTGCGGGCTCGCAGCCGATGACATCGACGCAGGCGCGGCATCCGCGCTTCATGATCGCCTGCGCCGCGCGCACCGGCAGCACCATGCTGGTGCGCACGCTGCGCAGCCATCCGCATCTCATCGTGCATGGCGAAGTCTTCGGCGATGGCATGGTCGGCGTTGACGGGCCGCTGGGTCGCGGGTGCGAGTCGGACCCGGCAGCGCGCGATGCCCTGGAGGCGATGCGTTTCGCCGAACCCGTGCGCGCACTGGAGACGTTCCTCGATCGCCACGCTGCCCACGCCGCCGGTTTCAAGCTGAAGTACGACGAACTGGTGCGTCCGCAATGGCAGGGGGTTCGTCGCCTCGTGGAAGCGGATGAGGAGCTCGCCATCGTGTTCCTGCATCGCCGCGACCTGCTGCGCCGCTATCTCTCGCACCAGGTGGTGTTGCGGCAGACCGGCATCACCGTGGTCGCGGCTGGCGACACGCCACCCGCGGTCGCACCGTTCGATGTCGATATCGACGACCTCCTCCGCGACATCGCCGAGACGCGTCGGCGCACGCGCGAATTCGAAGCGGCATTCGCCCTGCATCCGTCGCTGCACGTCGCCTACGAGGACCTGGCGGCGGATGCGCAGGCACAATGCGATCGCGTGTTCGAGTTCCTGGGGGTTGGATCGGCACTGGTGCGCGTCGCCACCGAACGCATCGTGCGCACGCCGCCGGAGGCGCTGGTGCTGAACCACGACGCGGTCAAGGCCGCGTTGCGCACAGCCGGCGAAGCCTGACCAATCAGCGCGCGTCGCCGCGCAACCGCGGATACGGATTGATCGCGGTGCCCTTCCACCACTGCTGTTCCGGGCCCAGCTCGAAGATCGCGAAATGCAGGTGCGGCGCGGCGGGGTCGGCGTTGCCGGAACTGCCGACGTAACCGATCACCTGGCCGCGCTTGAGCGCTTGCTGCTCCGCGATGCCGGGTGCATACGCCTGCAGGTGCGCGTAGTAGTAGGCCAGCGTTCGCTGCGGATTGAACTGGTAGAGCGTGGTGCCGCCGAGCTTGCTGTCGAACAGCTTCTCGACCGTGCCGTCGGCCACCGCCAGCACCGGCGTGCCGGCCGGGGCCATGATGTCGATCGCATCATGGACGCGACCACCGCTGCGGGCATCGGTGAAGGTGTCCTGCAACTGCGCAACGCTGATGCCCTGCACGGGGATGAGCAGGCTGGATGCCGCACCGGGCATGGAGGCGACGGGAACGTCGGTGGGCGCCGGACCCACGCCGGTGGCGCGTACCGCAGGCGGCGGCAGCATCGGGCCGGTCGGGCTCGACGCCGGATCGGCGCCCATCGCGCCGGCACCGGCTTCGGTGGCGGGCTGCGTCGGAAGCGGTGTTTCGATGCGTTCGCCCACCTGCGTCGCGGTGGGCGGGCCGACATCGCGGGTCATCACGAAATAGGTCGCGTTGGCACCGACCAGCGCACCGAGCACGAACAGCAGCAATCCGCGCAGGAAGGGACGCTGGCGGCGGTCGCGGCGCACGGCTTACTCCACCATGCTCACGGTCATGCCGACCGTGGAGGCGGCGGCCACGGCGGTCGCGCTCCAATTGGTCAGGCGCACGCAGCCGCTGCTCTGGGTGCGGCCGATCAGGTGCGGCTCCGGCGTGCCGTGGATGCCGTAGTGCGGCTTCGACAGGGCCATCCACATGGTGCCGACCGGGCCGTTCGGGCCGGGCGGGAGCTTGGCCTTGCGGTCGCCCTTGCGCGCGGTGACGATCAACGCGGGATCGTAGTTGTACCAAGGGTCCGGGGTCATCGATTCGATCGTCCAGTCGCCGATCGGCAACGGGAACTTGGCGGTACCGCTGGTGATCGGGAATTGCGCATAGGCCTTGCCGCTGGCATCCAGCAGGCGCAGCGCGGCGTCGGACTTGTCGACCTCGATCTTCGCGGCGGTCGGCATCGGCGCGATGTCCAGCACGTTGGGGACGCGGAGCGTGCCGCCGGCCACATCGAGGGGGACACCCGGGTTGAGCGCGGCCAGCAACTTCGGGCTGGCGTGGAATTTTTCGCCCAGCGCCTCGGCGGCGGACTGGAACGGGATCGCCTTCAGCTTCGCCTTCGCCATCATCCCCGACGGGGTGGGCGCGAACGGGCCGGCGACATCGGCGTCGGTGATCGTGTAATCGACCAGTGCGGTGCCGCCCTTGCGCAGTTCCGCCCAGGTCGCGTCATCGAGTTCGCCGCTCACGGCAAGCCCGCGCGCCAGCTGGAAACCGGCAACCGCCTTGCGGCTCTTGCTGCCCCATTCGCCGTCGATCTCGCCGGGCGAGAACCACGCGCGCTCCAGCAGGACTTGCGCTTCCAGGTGCTGCGATGCCGCCGCGCCTGTCTGCGCCGTCGCTTGCTCCGCGGGTGCGACGGCTTGCGGCGTGGCCGCTGCGGGCGTCGTCGTCGACGAAGTGACCGGCTTTGGATCCTGTGCATGCAGCGTGGCACTGGCACCGGCGAGCAGGAGCGAGACAAACAAGAGCGATCGTTTCATGGGGTCACCTGAGGAATGCCCATGCAGGCTGCGGGAGTCGGGATCGCCGTCGCGTGAATGCGCGTCGGTCGTCGGGGTGCGCATTCAGGCGGGCTTTGTTCTAGATTCCACCGATGCAGGACGCGCCCACGACCCTCGATGTGCTGGATGCCTTGGCCACCCCGGTCTTGCAGGTGGGCGGCGACGGACGCATCCGCCTGGCCAACGAGGCCGCTGCGCGCTGGCTGCGGGTGGGCCGCAAGCGGTTGCTCGGCTTGCCGCTGGCGGCGCTGGAACGCGAGGGACAGGCGGTCGCCGGCGCGCTGGCGCAGAGCGACGGCAATCCGCACCTGCTGCGCCGCGTGCAGCTCGCCTTCCCGGGCAGCAACGAGGCGCTGTTCGCCGACCTGTGGCTGAGCCCGATTGCGGAGGGTGCCTGGTGCGAGGCGCATCCGGTCGACGAATTCCCCGGCGCGGATCCATCGGAACTGTTGCCGATCGCGCTGTCGGCCTCGCTGAAGGGGCTGGCGCACGAACTGCGCAATCCGCTGGCCGGGATCAAGGGCGCGGCGCAGCTGCTGGCGCGGCGCAGCGACACCGACGCACGCGAACTCACCGGACTGATCGAAAGCGAAGTGGAGCGACTGGCCGGCTTGGTCGACCGCCTGCTCACGCCGGCGCCGGCGCGGCCGTTCGAGCCGGTGAACATCCACCTGGTGCTGGAGCGCGTGTTGCGCCTGGCGGAGAGCGAGGCCGGCTGGGCCACCCAGTTGCAGCGCGACTACGACCCCTCGCTGCCGGAATTCGCCGGCGATGCCGACCGCCTCACCCAGGCGGTGTGGAACCTGGTGCGCAACGCGATCGAGGCCGGTGCCGGCAGCGTGCAGCTGCGCACCCGTGCCGAGCACCATGTGCGCATCGGCGAGGACGCGCACGCACTGGCGCTGCGCCTGGAGATCGTCGACGACGGTCGCGGGGTGTCGCCGGACCTCGCCGAACAGGTGTTCCTGCCACTGGTCAGCGGGCGCGCCGAGGGCACCGGCCTGGGGTTGGCGCTGGCCCAGCAGGTGGCGCGTGAGCATCGCGGCACCCTGGGCTTCCGCTCGCGGCCGGGGCATACCGTGTTCACCCTGCTGTTGCCGTTGGAACCGGTGGCCTGAGCGCATTCGCCTGCGGGTGAACTCGGCTACGATGCACCTTGATGGTGCAAACCGTGATGGGCGAAACGATGGCCGGCAATGCACCCGAGGTCTGGGTCGTGGACGACGACCGTTCGGTGCGCTTCGTGCTGGCCACGGCCCTGCGCGAGGCCGGCTACCGCGTCTCCGCCTTCGGCGATGCCGGCGAGGCGCTGCAGGCACTGACCGACCACCGCCCGCCGGCACTGGTCATCACCGACGTGCGCATGCCCGGCGACAGCGGCCTGGTCTTGCTCGACAAGCTGAAGCAGGCGCGGCCGAACCTGCCGGTGATCGTGATGTCCGCGCATACCGACGTGGCCAGCACCGCAGGCGCGTTCCGCGGTGGTGCGCACGAGTTCCTGTCCAAGCCGTTCGACCTGGACGAAGCAGTGGCTCTGGCCCGGCGCGCGTTGCCGCAGGCCGAGGAGCTCGCGACGCCCGCTCCGCCGCCGATGTCCGGCGACGAGTTTCCGGCCCTGGTTGGCGATGCGCCGGCGATGCGCGCATTGTTCCGTGCGATCGGCCGGCTGGCGCAGGCGCCACTGTCGGTGCTGGTGACCGGCGAGACCGGCACCGGCAAGGAGCTGGTGGCGCGCGCCCTGCATCGCGAGTCGCCGCGCGCATCGAAACCCTTCGTCGCCCTCAACACCGCGGCGATTCCCTCCGAGTTGCTGGAAAGCGAACTGTTCGGGCACGAAGCGGGCGCGTTCACCGGCGCGGCCAAGCGCCATATCGGCCGCTTCGAGCAGGCCGATGGCGGCACCCTGTTCCTCGACGAGATCGGCGACATGCCGGCGGCGCTGCAGACCCGCCTGCTGCGGGTGCTGGCCGAGGGCGAATTCTTCCGCGTCGGCGGCCGCGAGCTGATCCGCGTGGACGTGCGCGTGGTCGCCGCCACCCACCAGCCGCTGGAGG
>ERZ795059.2180-NODE-2180-length-20602-cov-7.262325_pt1 | contig 20602 bp, 24 predicted proteins | sample MGYA00375143_ERZ795059 | MGnify/ENA primary metagenome ERZ795059 (study PRJEB30188, sample SAMN05720168) | activated sludge metagenome | isolation source: Anaerobic digester | place: USA | collected 2015-01-07 ... | reverse complement strand
CTACACGACGCTCTTCCGATCTATATGATGATGGTTTTGGACGAGTGCGTCCCTTATCCGGCGGAATATGATTATGCCAAAAAATCCACGGAGCGCAGTTTGCGTTGGGCGCAACGTTGTTTGGAATATAAAAATAATAATGATGATTATAAGTCTAATCCGCAGCAGGCGCTTTTTGCGATTGTGCAGGGCGGTGTTTATCAGGATTTACGTCAACAAAACGCCAAAGATTTAGCGGCTTTGAATTTTGATGGTTATGCTATCGGTGGTTTGGCCGTGGGCGAGCCACGTCAGGAGATGTATCAGATTTTGGATTGGGTGATTCCGGAATTACCGGAGAATAAAGCTCGATATTTGATGGGCGTGGGGTATCCGCAGGAAATCGTGGAAGGTGTGCGTCGCGGCGTGGATATGTTTGATTGTGTTATCCCAACGCGGGAGGCGCGGCACGGACGTTTATATTTATGGCAGCACGATGATTTGAGCGTGGAGGATTTCTATTCCACCATTCATATTAAGAACGAGCAGTTTCAACAGGATTTTGCCCCGATTGACCCTAATTGTGATTGTTATACTTGTAAAAACTTCAGCCGCGCTTACTTGAATCATTTGTTCCGGGTGGATGATCCGTTGTTTTTACGTTTAGCGACCATTCACAATGTTAGCTTTTATCAAAAATTGATGATGAAGATCCGTGAGGGGATTGAGGGCGGGAGGGTTTAGGATTTTTTGAAGATTGTTAAAGTGGAGGTGTGGGTTTGAGTTAGGTTTGAATTAAATTTGATGTAAAATAGATAGCTAAAATAATTTAAATTATTTAAAATGAAAAAGATTCTCGAAAATTTTTTCAGTCCAAAAAAGACAAATAATTCTTTTGAAGCTGCTGAAAAAACAGTATTGGAAAAACTTGATTCTTTGGGGGTTAACTATAAATACTCAAAAAATCGAGATGGTAGATTGATTTATACGTTTTTGAATGTGCAAGAGGCTGGTGGAGGTGCTTTTTATCTTGATGCAAAAGATAAAAAGATTGTTTATTTTTCATTTCATCATGATGAGAGTAAATTTAAGCACCCGGAAGATATGCATGAGATTTCATCAGATGAGTTACTAGATTATGCAAATAAAAAATTTTCAGATGCGGATGAAATTATTTATAGTTGTTGTTATCCTGATACTGCAAGAAAAAGATTTCAAAAGCCAGTACTTATTATAGGGGCTGGTTCTTTAGAATACAGAACGGTACATAATAGTATAAATAATTCGATTACCTGTTCTCCAGTAGAGTGATTTTAAGAAGATAAATAGTTACATCAATTTTTTATCAAATGGCTTTAAAAAAATAGTTTAATCTTTATGCAATACTTATCCGACAATGAAGAACAAGCAGCCTTGCTGTTTCTGGAAAAGGCGGCGGAGGTTGCGAAAAACGCCACTTGCGAGCGCGCTCGTTGTGGTTCGGTGATTGTTAAAGACGGGGAAATTATCGGTAGCGGTTTTAACAGTCCGCCGGGCGAACATGAATCGCAGCGGCGTTGTACGTGTGAGAAAAGTTCTTATCATCAAAAAGTGACGGATAAAACTTGTTGTGTGCATGCGGAGCAGCGAGCCATAATGGATGCGTTGCGTCGCAATTCAGATAAATTAGCGGGTTCGCGCTTGTATTTTATTCGTTTGGGTGATGACGGAAAGATGGCGCGTGCCGGCATGCCTTATTGCACGATTTGCAGTAAAATGGCTTTGGATGTTGGTATCGCCGAATTTGTTTTGTGGCACGAACAGGGCGTTTGTGTTTATGATACTAGAGAATATAATGATCTATCCTTTCGTTTTGTAAAATAATTTGTCAAAACCTTTGCTATCTTTTTTAAAAAATGCTATAATACGATTGCTTACCCAATAAGCAAAAATAAAAATTGAAACCATTTCCGACATGGCAAAATTTTCTTATAAACAAAAACAAGTTGAGCGCAATCCCAAAGATTTAGTGCGTTATCACTTGAAAAAACGCTATACCAATAAAACTTATTTGTATTTTATGTTGGTGGTGGCGGTTTTTGCGTTTGGGGTGGTCAATTTGATTTTAAATACCGATACCAGCAGTCAAGCCAGTGAAATCAATTTGGAGCAAAGTCTTGTCAGTCCGGGCGTGAGCGTGGAGGAAGATATTCCGGCAGTGCACGGGGTGTTTCCGCCAACCAAGCAGGAGGTTTTGTTGCAGGAGATGATGGATCAGGAGGGATATGTGATGAGCGAGGCGGAGAAAGTTTATTTTGAGAGGTAGGGGTTTAAACATTTATGCAAATCAGAAAAATCGAATCCAAAGATTTAGAGGCTTGTGCCAAGATTTTAGAACAAGCTTACAGTCAAGCACCGTATAATGAAGTATTTCAAGAACTAAGTGCTTTGCGATATATTGAAGGGAAATATAAAAATTGTGGTGATCATAGTTTTGTTGCTGTTAATGATGAGGATGCTGTCCTTGGTTTTATATTTTTAAATATTTCTTCCTGGACTGATGGTTTGCAAGCTATTTTGGAAGAAATCGTGGTGGATACAAATCTTCAGAAAACAGGTGTGGGTAAAGCTTTAATGATTTACACCAATGATTATTTGCAATCACTGGGCGCAAAATCAGTGATGCTTTGGGCAAAAAATGATCCTTCGTTAATTGATTTTTATAAAAAAAATGGATATTTTCCGGCAGAGGATTTTGTGGTGATGTTTAAAAACTTTGAGGAATAGCTACAAATAAAAAAAATCGTCAAATGAAGTTTGGCGGTTTTTTTGTTTGTTTGCGTATTTTTTTGGTAATTGGTAAAATTGAGAGGGTTTTTGCTTTATTTATATTATTTTTTATTTTATGAAAGTATTTATTGAAAACGAAGCTGGCAGTGATCAAAAGAATCTCTATAACGAGAAAACCCTTGAATATAGAAAGACGGTCACAGTATCTAGAAAGTATCCTTACCCGTATGGTTTTATTTTGGATACTAGCAGCGGAGATGGCGATAACCTTGATTGTTTTATTATTACAGATAAAGCCTTAAAGAGTGGGCAGATTATTGAATGTGAGCCGATTGGTTTAATGGAACAGGTAGAAAAGTCGTGGGATGAAACCAAGGGAGACGTGGAAGAAGTTGATCACAATATTTTGGCGGTATTACCGGGAGATAACCAGAATGTTGTCAGTGATGAGGTAAAAACTTGCCTTACGGATTTTGTGCTTCATGTTTTTGACCATATTCGTCCTAATAAAAATCGAGTCGGAAATTTTCTCAATAAACAAGAAGCGTTGGAACATATTGAAAGTTGTAAGGATGTTTAGTTGGGATATTTTTATTATGTTTTGTTTGCCTAAAAAGCATTATGAAAAAACAATTTTGTCTTAAACAAATCAAAAATAATTTCCCGGATTTGAAATTTAAAAAATCTGAGATTATTGATTATGGCTGGAATAAGACCGTTATTGTTCTGGACAAGAAAATTGTATTTACTTTTCCAAAAAATAAAGAAGCACGGTCAAAGTTTATAGTTGAACTGGAAATATTGCCAAAATTAAGTAAAAAAATAACCTTACCAATACCAAATTTTGATTTTATTCCAGTTGATAAGTCATTTGCTGGGTATAATTATGTTTCCGGTGAACCGTTAACCATTAAAGATTTCAAGGAATTGAATCCTAGTCAGCAAAATAAAATAGCAAAACAAGTCGCGGAATTTTTAAATGAATTACATAATTTTTCACTTACAAAGGCGAAGAAAGCCGGAGTTTCCATGGCCTGGTCAGAAAAAGAAGTAAGGAATTATTATACGGAGCAGGCTGAAACGGTTTATAAAAAACTATCATCAAGTGATAAAAAATTACTCAAAAATATTTTTGAAAATTATTGTAATGGGAAAATAAAAACGGATTTCAACAAGGTAGTTGTTCATCAGGATTTAACCAGTGACCATATCCTTTTCAATGAAAACACTAAAAAGGTTTGTGGTATTATAGATTTTGGTGACATTCAAATTTCCGATCCGGCCGTAGATTTTAGTAAATTGTGGGAATACAGCGAAAAGTTTGTAGATAAAGTATTGGCTGGCTATCACTCTAATGATAAACAGTTAAAATTCAGGAGTTATCGATGGTATATTTATCAATGTATTGGAAATATGTACTGCGGAATAACGATGAAAAGAAAAGATTATTGGCAAAAAGGGTATGGCCTTTTGAAATTAGCAAAAAAAATGAACGAAAAAGTATGTTAAGTTAAATAACCAATTATTTTTAATATGGAAATCAAAAAACTACAAAAACAAGCTTCGCGGGTATTTTTAGACAATTTAAAACGAGATAATATCAAAATTAGTGATGATTATTTGTTGCTAAAACTTACTGAAGAGCTTGGGGAATTTACTCAATCCTTTCTTATTCACAAAAAAAGATGCAGACCGGCAAAATATTTATCAACACAAGAATCTAAAAAAGAATTATCGAAAGAATTGTCCGACGTTTTGGGGCTGGTCTTGGTGATTGCTGAGAAACTAAAAATTGATGTTGAAGAATCTTTAGTGAAGAAATGGATTACCAGGGAGTGGATTAAGAAATAACTTGACGAATGCTGAAAACACTCCTTTTTTAAAAAAAATATTTTAAATCATAAACATCAAAAATTATGTCTTTATCCGTTTACCATCAAAAGTATCTTGATCAAAGTGAGGAAGAGATTCAGCGCAAGGCGGACGCGAAAGAGCAAGAGTTGTTAGCGATTTTTCAGGAGATCTCCTTAAATACTGACAGCGATCCGCTTCGCGTGGCGGTTTTGGGCTGCGGTGATAAGCGTTTGGTCGCGCATCACAAAAAAGTTTTTGAAAATGTTTTAAAGAGAACGGTGGAAATCACAACTTTTGATATCACTATTGATCATTTAGCCGGTGAAAACAATGTTTTTCAACATGATTGTACTTTGGCTTTGCCCAATCCGCCCTATGATATCACTTATGCTCATGTGCTTTTAAAGTTTATTGAACCGACTAAACAATTTGCTTTGCTTGAGAATTCTTATAATGCTTTGAAGTCCGGGGGCGTGGCTATTCATATTTTTGATCAAGAAGAAATTGATTCCAGCGAAGAACACTTGCCCGGTGGTTTGTGGGCGGTCCCACTGGTTCAGTGGAAAGAAAAATTAAATAATTTAGGAATTGCATACAAAGAAGTGTCTTTAAAGTATGGTCCGGCGTTGCTGTTGATGAATGATTAGATGAGTAAAATATTTTAAATCATAAAATCAAACTAATCCTATGGCTGATGAACTAATAGACATTTGTGATGAAAACAATAATCTTCTTAATATTCAAAAGATGAAAAGTGAGGCGCATAAAGATGGTTTGTGGCATAGAGCTGCGCATATTTGGATTTACAATTCTCAGGGAGAAGTTCTGCTTCAATTAAGAGCTAGCGAAAAACTGCTTTATCCGGATATGTGGGACATTTCCGCTGCGGGACACGTCAGCGTCGGTGAAGATCCTGTTATCTCAGGATTAAGAGAGCTTGAGGAAGAAATCGGCTTGAAAGTTGAAAAAGAGGCTTTGGATTTTTGGATGATTAGAAAAACCTCATCGATTTTTAGAGAAATAAAAAACAACGAATTTTATTATGTTTATTTCTTAAAGTTTGATGGAGATATCAGTCAATTGAAATTACAGGTAGAGGAGGTTCAGCAAATTCAATTCTTTGCTATTGATAAAATTGAAGATGAGTTAAAAGCTAATCCTGGAAAATACACGCCTCATGGTGATTATTGGTTCGAAGCCTTGGCTGAGGTTAGGAAGAGGATGGTTGGTTAGGGATTTGTTTTATAGTTTTTTGCTTGTATATTTGTGGGGGAGTTGTTAGAATTGAATTGGTTTTTTTGAAATTAGGTGTTAATATGTTTTTAGATTAAATAAAAATAACTGATTTTTAAACATGTCTGAAATATCAAAATTTATAAATAAAATAATTTGTGGTGATTCAGTGGAGATAATGAAAAAAATGCCGGCTGGTTCGGTTGATTTAGTCGTGACTTCACCACCATATAATCTTAAAAATTCTACAGGAAATGGAATGAAGGATGGTAGGGGTGGGAAATGGGCTAATGCTGCTTTGCAAAAAGGATATTCTCATTATGATGATAATATGCCACATGAAGATTATGTTAAATGGCAAAGGGACTGTTTGGGTGAGATGATGAGATTGGTTTCTGAGGATGGAGCAATTTTTTATAATCATAAATGGCGAGTTCAAGGAGGATTATTACAAGATCGTCAAGATATTGTTAGTGGTTTTCCTGTTCGGCAAATCATTATCTGGAAACGTGCTGGTGGTTTTAATTTTAATGCCGGATATTTTTTGCCAACTTACGAAGTAATATATTTAATAGCTAAATCTAATTTTAAGCTTGTTTCTAAAGCAAATGCACTTGGCGATATTTGGGAGATTTCTCAAGAGATGAAAAATGGTCATCCTGCACCATTTCCTGTGAAATTAATTGACCGAATAATTTCATCGACAAATGCAAAAATTATTTTGGATCCATTTATGGGCTCAGGTACAACCGCTATATCAGCAATAAATTTTAATCGTAATTATATTGGGATTGATATTTCACCTGATTATTGTGAATCAGCTGAAAAAAGAATAAAACAACATCAATCACAATCTAAACTTTTATAACTATGTTAAAACAAATTATTTACACAAAACCGGCGTTAATTGCGAAGTTAAAAGAAATTTCTGCGATGGGTTTTGTGCCTAATGCGCGAAAAGGGAATCATGGAGGTATTGGTAACACACTTGAAGATTTGCTTGGAATAAAGGAAAACAATTTACCAATTCCCAATGCTGCGGAATGGGAATTGAAAGCGCAAAGATTGAATTCAACATCACTTACTACACTTTTTCATATTGAGCCTTCACCACGGGCAATTCGTTTTGTACCACAGGTTCTATTACCTTTTTATGGTTGGGCACATCAAGAAGCCGGTGGAAAATATTCAAATGACGAAATGAGTTTTCGCCAAACGATTCATGGTAATTCTTGTAGTGATCGCGGATTTAAAGTTGTTATTGATCGTGATGAACGAAAAATTTTAATTTCGTTTAATTCAAAGTGTATAGATGGAAGGCATGCTGAATGGTTACAACAGGTTCAGAAACGTGTTGGCCTTAGTGAGCTTAATCCACAACCATATTGGGGGTTTGATGATTTAGAGCATAAAGCGGGAACAAAACTACTTAATGCTTTCTATGTTCAAGCCGAAGTTGAAATTAGACGAAAAAAAGAATATTATCATTATGTTAAGGTAATGATGTTGCAAAAATTTAGTTTTGAAGGGTTTTTGAAGGCACTTGAAGAGGGAAAAATACTTGTTGATTTTGATGCACGTTCCGGTCATAATCATGGAACAAAATTTAGAATGAGACAAGATTGTTTGCCAATGCTTTATGAAAAAACAACAATAATTATTTAATAATTATAAAAATATATGAATAAAACAGATTTAATTAAAACAATTGAAGCGAAAAGAAATTCAAAAATTATAACTTATTTGACAAGTGATCGTCCGGGACCACTTAATGCAAAAATTGCTGGTGATATTATACCGATAATTAGTCGCCAACTGCGAAAAATTGGAAAAGTAGAAAATATTGATTTATTTCTTTTTAGTCAAGGTGGGGATACTATGGTTCCCTGGAGATTAGTTTCAATGATAAGAGAATATTGTGTAAAATTTTCTGTTTTAATCCCATATAAAGCACATAGTTCAGCAACTATGATTTCTTTAGGGGCAGATGAAATAATAATGACTGATTTATCGGAAATTTCACCCATTGATCCCTCAACAGCTAATATTTTCAATCCAACAGATCCGCAAAATCCTCAAAATAAAATTCCGATTTCCGTTGAAGACGTTATGGCGTATTTTGATTTAGTTAAAAATAAATTTGGAATAAAAAATGATGAGGATTTAACCAAAATATTTAATAAGTTTGTAGAATCAAATCCACAGATACACCCATTAGCGCTTGGGAACGTTAATCGGACTCATAATTTAATCAGAGTTCTCGCAAAAAGATTACTTAAGAGTCATAATAGCCCTATGGCAGAAGATGTGATAGAAAAAATCGTTGATAACTTAACCGAAAAACTTTATTCCCATCAGTACTATATAGGTAGAAAAGAGGCAAAGAAAGATTTGAAAATTGACACTGTTGTTTTTGCGAATGAAGAAACATCAATTTTATTAAGTGATTTATATGAAGAGTATCGCAAGGAAATGGGTTTAAATATAACAAGTTGGAGTCCTGAGGTGGAATTGGGTATAAAAACAATGCAAATTAAAAAGGATTATAAAATTGCTTATATTGAAAGTGTTGAATTGTCGAACTGCTTTCAAGTATCCATTGAATATAAAAAACAACAAGTTAACATAACACAATCTACACCAAGTGGACCAGTTCAAATTCCACAAGAGCAAATCGTGTTTAAGATTGTAGAGCAAGATTGGAAATAATATTAAAATTATGGAAAAAGAAATAATTCAAATTCAGTTAGCGTATTTTTTTAAGAGTGTGTTTTCCGGAAACTTTGAGGATTTTTCTCTTAAATTAAAACAAAAATTGAAAATCGTTAATACTTTAATGCTGCCAATTCCATCTAATGCACCAAATGAAATACCGCGGTTGTCGTTGGATTCTGAAAAATATAAAATAAATGTAGCAAAAAACAGGTTAGATATTTTTGCAAAAGATGTAGAAAGTATTAATAATTTAATTAAAAATATAAATGACGAAGTTTTAAATGAGCTTAAAGTCGAAATTGTAAGGATCGGTTTTGTTAAAAATTATTTTATTTCTGGGAAAATTGATGAAATAAAAAAAATATTGAATGAAAAATTTCAAACACTGGACTTGAAAGAAATAAATATCCGCATTACTAAAACGAATATAATAAAAAATTATAGTTGTAATGATATAGAAAATGTAAGTAACGGTACATTCATTAAAAATGAAAACGAAAAAGAGATTAGGGAAGAGGGGCTAATTATTTTAAGAGATATAAATACAACACAAAATCAGAAAACATTTAATGATATAGAAAGAAACGAAATTGTTGGTGCTTTTAATGATGAAAGTGAAAAATTCAATCTTATTGAAAATATATGCGAGAAATAATTATTCCTAAAATGAAGGAGGATAGTACGGGGGGAATGCTGCCGGAAGACTTCGACAAATATTTTTTATCTGATAATTTAAAGCCAAAAGATGAAAAAATATTACAATGGGAATTTATAGAAAGATTAGGTAAAAAACAATTGGAACTTGAGAAAAAGACAGATAGTTATAAAGAAGTAGCTGATGAATACAAAAAGGAATTGACTAAACAGGGTTCAAGAAATATAGAAATAATTGGAATTTTTTCAGCAATAATTGCTTTATTGATTATGGATGTGAATGTTATTGATTCTGCACCAAATTTTTTATCTGCAATCCTTTTAATTACATCTTTGACCGCATCCCTAGTAATATTTGTGTCGTTGATTCATTGTTTCTTTTCTGAGGAGACAGAAGGTATGGGGAAGGCATTTTGGATTGGATTAAGTATATTAATATTATTTGTATTGATAGGTGTATTAACTTATTTTTTTAATATTAATTTATATAAAACTGAAATAAAAAATAAAGAAATTGTTAGTATGCAAGGGGATGATAAAATAGTGGAATAAAAAACATTACATTTTGAAAATCAAATAAACTTTTTTTGAATTTTTTTTAGAACAACCTTTGACCTCTCTCTATATTTGTTCTAAAATCTAGGGGTTAATGATTTAAGAATCAATTTGTGAGATTCCCCCGGCTGTTATTTAATACTTTTACTTATTCATGTGCCGGGGCAAGCTTGCTCTTCGAGTTTATCCCAGTACCTCGTAGGCATAAACTCCGGCTGGGCCCCCGGAATGACAATTTAAATTAAAGAATTTTCTTGTGAAAAAGTTTTTACTGCACGCTTGCTGCGCGCCGTGTTCAATTTATGTGTTGGGAAAATTACGGACGGATTTTGACGTGACCGTCTTTTTTTATAACCCGAACATCCAGCCACGCGCCGAGTATGAACAACGTAAAAACGAGCTGTTGCAGTATTGTGAAAAGCTGAATATTCCTTTTGTGGATGCGGATTATGATTATCAGAAATGGTTTGCTTTAACGGATAAACATAAAGACTGTCCAGAAAAAGGTGAGCGTTGTACCTTGTGTTTTCAGGAACGTTTGAGTGTCAGCGCGGAATACGCTCAGGGCCATAATTTTGAGCTCTGGGGCACGACTTTGACCATTAGTCCACATAAGGATGCTGTTTTGATAAATAAGCTTGGTCAGGAGTTGGCTGCTAAAGTCGGCGTGGCGTATTATGAGGCTGATTGGAAAAAACAGGATGGTTTTAAAATCGCCAATCAAATGAGTAAGGATGAAGGATTTTATCGGCAGGATTATTGTGGTTGCGTGTACAGCTGGCAGGAACGAAACAGAAAAACGAACAATTTATAAAGAATAGATTGTTTTACGTAGGGGCGTATTGCATACGCCCACGACGTAAAATCCAATCGTGTGTGTTATGCCCGTATTACATACGCCAACGGGATTCCAGACATTTTGCTTGCAGCAAAATTCTGGAATGACGCGTTGCTGCCGGGGCGAAATCTGGAATGACGTGTTACTGCCGTGGCGAAATTTTCCAGGATGACACTGCAACAGGTAAATTGTTTTCCGTAGGGGCGTATTGCATACGCCCACGACGTAATGATAAAAACGCGCATCGAAATTAAGAATAATACAAATATGAAAATCAATTATCAAAAAGAATTAAACGATGAACAATACGAAGTGGTCAGCCAGGCGGATGGTTATTCTTTGGTTTTGGCGGGCGCGGGAAGCGGTAAAACGCGTGCCATTACTTATCGTGTCGCTTATTTGTTGGATAAGAACAAAGCTGAGGCCAATCAGATTTTGTTGATGACTTTTACCAACAAAGCGGCCAAAGAAATGTTGCATCGGGTGGGTGACTTGCTCGGCGGGAGCGGGCAGAGCGTTTTAGGCGGAACTTTTCATCGTTTGGGAAATTTGTTTTTGCGTCAACATATTCATCTTTTGGGTTATAAACCGGATTTTAATATTTTGGATCAGGATGACAGCCAGCGTTTGATCAATTCATCCATGGCGGGCTTGAATATCAACATCAAAAAGGATGCCTTGCCGCCAATCGGCATGATTCAACACATGATTTCTTACGCCAACAACACCCGCCAAACTTTAAGTGAAGTGATGGAATTTTATGATGTGCATTGGTCGGCTCAGGATAAAATCAATGCCCTGGCCAAAGCGTATCAGGAGGGCAAAAAACGCACCAATGCCGTGGATTTTGATGATTTGTTGTCGTTGTGGTTGGAGATTTTTGAGAAATTTCCGGCCGTGGCTGAGAACGCTTCGCAAAAATATAAATATGTTTTGGTGGATGAGTATCAGGATGTCAACTATATTCAAGCGCAATTGGTTAAATATTTGGGTAAAGAAAATAAAAACATTTTAGCGGTCGGTGATGACGCTCAATCCATTTATTCTTTCCGCGCGGCGGATGTCAATAACATCTTGTCTTTTGCCAAGGATTATCCCAACGCCAAGATTTTTAAATTGGAAAAAAATTATCGCAGTTCACCGGAAATTTTGGCTTTGGCTGAGTCCAGTATTATGAATAATGATTCGCAATATCGCAAAAAACTGGAAGCGATGAAAGACAGTTCCAGCCAGCCGCAATTGGTGAAAATGTTGAATCCCAAGAAGCAAGCGATTTTTATCGCGCAAACGATTCGCGATTTGCATCAGCAGGGTTACAAATATTCCAGCATTGCTATTTTGGCGCGCTCGGTTTATCAAACCATTGATATTCAGTTGGCTTTGAGTAATTATAATATTCCTTACTCGGTGCGTGGCGGACAAAAATATTTTGAACAAGCGCAAATTAAAGATTTATTGGCTTTTGTCAGAGTGATTTTTAATTTTAATGATGAGCTGGCTTGGCAAAGAATTTTAGCCTTGGCCGATGGTATCGGTGAAAAACAGGCGCAAACCATCATTGATTTTGTGACCGCCCAAGACTCGCTGGACGTGGCTTTGGGAATGGATTTCAAATTAAAACAGAAGAAAGCACAAAATTCCTGGAACGCTTTGAAAACTTTGTTGCATGATGCGCGCTTTAGTTTTTCCGATCAGGATAAATACAATTTGGCGGGCATGATTAAATATATATACGAGAGCTTTTATCGGGCTAAGATGCGTGATTTGTATATTGAAGATTTCAGTGATCGCGAGGAAGCGGTGGAGCAATTTATTGATTTTGCCAGCAATTATAAAGATTTGCGTCAATTTTTGGCTGATGTTTGTTTGGATGAGGAATTGTGGCAAGCCAATAAACAAAAAGATTTGGATGATGACTTTGTGCTGTTGAGTACTATTCATCAGGCCAAAGGTTTGGAGTGGAGCGTGGTTTTTGTTTCCAATTTGTACCAGGGATCTTTTCCACATTATAAATCTTTGGAAAATAACAAGGAGATTCAAGAAGAGCGTCGTTTGTTTTATGTCGCCTGTACCCGCGCCAAGGAAAAATTGTATTTGTTGTTTCCGCTGCGCGCCCCGCATTACATGTACGGTGAAGTGATGAACGAGCGCTCGCAGTTTATTGAGGAAATTCCCGATGATTTATACATTGAAACGAGCTTTACCGATTCGTCGTTTTTGTGATAAAATCATAAAAACAATCAACATTTATGGTTGAAAATTTCAAACCATTGGCTCGTGAGAATTCTAAAGAAAAAACACCTTCTTTGCGCAGGAAAATTTTACGATTGGAAAAAGAAATCGCTGATTTGGAGAAAATTCAAATCGATATTCCCCGCGATTATGCGAAGGATGTCTTTGGTAAAAACAAGTTAAGCCGCGACGATATTCATAAGCGTTACGGTAATCTTTGCTTTAGTGAGGGTACATTGAAATATTCATCTTTACTTGATCAGAAACTTAGGTCTTTGCGAATGCAATTAAATGCTTTGCGAGAGCAACAAGCAAATGAAAAAATAAAACATAAGTATCGGGAAGTGATGGGCGAGATGATTGCTAATCGTGATTTCCTCAGTGTGTTTAATGTTTTGGAAAGATATTTGTTTTATAATCAATATTTGAAAGATGATGAGGCTGATGATTTTCAAAATTTCGCATCCTCGTCAGAGTCGGCGGAAACAGAAAAATTCCGTTTTATGGTTGATTGGCGAGCGGTTTTTGGAGAACAGGGGGTGCAAAAATTACTAAAAATGTTGGGAATTGATGAAGCGACTTTAGAAAAAATGACGGTTTTGGATTTTACGGTTTTATTGTGGAAAAAGGATCGCGAGTTTTCTCAAGGGAAACGTTCATCCATGAAAATGAATAATTTGTTAGGGAAAAGTATCGCTAAGTCGCAAGAAGTTTGGTTTGGTAAGGATTATGTTGAAAAAAGCGAAGCCGCTTATTTGACTTTGGGGGTTTATCGTTTGGATCGTTATCTTAATCAAATTTTTGAGAAAACCGGTGCTTTGCCGGAGGTAATTGTTTATCCGGATACCAGCGCGCGGCCGTTTCATTACATTATCAATCCTTTGCTGAAAAAAGTTTATCAAGAAAAGGGGCAGACGCGGCCGCAAGAAATTTTTATGCCGACTTTTCGAGATTTGTTTCCTGATAAAAATCATAGCTTAGGTGATTTGCGAATTCAAAAAGATATTTTACAAAAACAACTTTTGAATTTGAAGTCACAAAAAAATAAAATATCGGTGGAATTACGCAACTGTCGCTCCCGCGAGCAACGCCAAGTGCTAAGCTCGAAATTGCAAACCGTCAGCGATGAATTGATTAAAGTGGAAAAGGAAAACGCGCAAGTGGCGGAATCGTTTGAACAGGCGATTTCAGCTAAACAGCTTTACGAGAAACACCGATATTTAATCACGGAAAAAAAGAAAATTATTTTTGATTTGAAAAAAGGTAATTCGTCAGTGATGGTAACTGAATTTTTGCAAAGGGAATTGGCCACGCTGGAAAATGAAATAAAAAATTTGGAAAACAAGTCCGTTTTGTCTTTGTTGGAGCAGCGTTTTTTGCCATACAAGGATCAAATTTTTAAAGATAAACGGGTTTTAGTGGTTGACGATTTGATTGCCAGCGGGAACACCATGGAAATGGTTTTGAAAATTTTGGGCAAAATGGGCAATAAAAGCAGTCATCTTTTTTCTTTTTGTTATTACATTGGCAACGATGAGGAGGAGACAATCGGCAATCTGCCGGCTGGTTCTTATGATGTGTTTCGGGATCGAGTTTATGAATCGGCGGAACAAATTGAAAATGTGAATTCTTTGTTGTCGTATTACCCTGATTTCAAAATTAATGCGGCGGCCTTGGAGGACGTTTGGTCGGAGATAAATTTTAATGGATTTTCTTGGCGTTTTCATAATAAAGATATTAAAGGCTTAAAGAAAACTCATGATTCAGCGGTGGCGGTGCCGATTAAAGATCGGGATTTTGCCGCACGAAAGGCTTTAATTCAAAAATGGAAAGCGATTGGAGAGTCCGGTTTGAAATATACCGAGTACCGTAAATCTCAAGAGCGTGACTGATTTGGTAAGAAAGATTTTTTGTGATAAAATAACAGAAAGCTTTTAAAGCAAAAATAAAATTATGGCGGCGCAGGTTGATGTCTTTTTCAGTAAAGCGATTGAAGCGAAAGTCTCCGATCTGTATTTGATTGGTGACCAATATCCGATTGCCCGTGTGGACGGCAATCTTTTGATTTTGGATGAACAGTTTATGCCCAACGCCAAGTTGGATCAGTTGTTAATGGAAATTTTGACGCCGGCGCAGCAACAATATTTTGTCAAAAATCGCGATTATGATTTCGCTTACACTGTTGGCGGGCGTCGTTTCCGTGTTAATGTACATTTTCAAAACAATAAATTGGGCATGGTGGCCCGTTTGATTCCCGATACCATTCCGCCTTTGGAACGTTTGGATTTTACGCCGGCGATGTATAATTTTACCGGTTTGAAAGATGGTTTGGTTTTGGTGACCGGTCCGACCGGTTCCGGTAAATCCACAACCTTGGCGGCGATGATCAATTATATTCATCAAAAAAGTTCCAAGCATATTATCACCATGGAAGATCCGATTGAGTTTGTTTACGGTGAAGGGAAAAGTATTATTGAGCAGCGGGAAATCGGTAAAGATACGCCGACTTTTGCATCGGCTTTGAAATACGCTTTGCGTCAGGACCCGAACGTTATTTTGGTGGGGGAAATGCGTGATCCGGAAACCATTCAAGCGACTTTGACAGCCGCTGAAACCGGCCATTTGGTTTTTTCCACTTTGCATACTTACAACGCCCCGGAAACGATTGAGCGTATTATTTCGGTTTTTCCGGAATACAAACAACAACAGTTGCTCGTGCAGTTGGCGTCAACGTTGCGGGGGGTAATTTCGCAGATGTTAGTGCCAAAAATCGGGGGCGGGCGCGTGCCGGTGCGGGAAATTTTAATCAACACCGTGGGCGTGGCCAACTTGATTCGTAATCATCGCATTGAGCAAATCAAAAATGTGATGCAGACTTCTTTGGCGGAAGGAATGGTGACTTTGGATGCCAGTTGCAATACTTTATTTGATGCCAAGTTGATTACTCAGGAAACTTATGATTATATTTTAGAAGGAATCGCCCGTTTGAGTCGCGAGGGTTAATTCCGTTTTTGATAATAAATAAGCACTCTTTTATGTTTAATTGGAAAAAAGGCGTCGCCTTGATGAGCGTGGTGGCGGGCGTGGTTTTGTTGTCCGCTTGTAATTTGTTTTTGACTGACAATCAGATTGTGCAGAAGATGATGGAGCGCAGCGCGCAAATCAAGTCTTCCACTATGGATGCCACAATTAAATCATCCATGGATAGTGAAATCGGTGGTGGCGAATTTTCTTTGCGTGCCAAAGGCCGTTATGCCATGGAAAACATGAATGATACCGACAATTTGCATTATGTTTATGATTATAATTTAGCGCTTACCGCTTCTTCTACCGGCGCCACTTTTACCGCTGACGCTGATGTGATTCAAACGGAAAAACAAATGTTTTTTAAATTAAATAGCGTGCCCTTGATTCCGATTGCCGATTTGGAAGGCTATAAAGGTCAATGGTATTCTTTGGATTTTGCCAAAATGATGGAAATGTCCGGCGCCGAAGCCTCTTTTGATATGAATAAATTGACCGGCATGAGCATGGAAATGAATAAGTTATTGGCCGAGTCCAATTTTTTGAAAGTGAGTGATGATTTGGGAAAGACCAAAGTCGGGGAAAATCGTGTTTATCATTACCAAGTGTCTTTGGAAAAAGAAGCTTTGAAAAGTTTGATGTTGCAGATGACGGAAAAGTTGGCCGTGACCGCCGGTGAGGACGTGGCTTTTGATGAAACAATGAAAACCGAAATGAAAGCCGCTTTGGATCGGAGTTTGGAGATGTTAAATATTACCAATATTGAAGTTTTTATTGATACCAAGACTTTTGATTTGCGCCGCATGGTTTTTGAAGCGGATTTAGTACCGCCGGCGGAGCTTGCATTGGCGCAAACCGTGAAAATCAGCGTGGATATGACAATGGATAATTTTAACACCATTAAGATTGAGGACATTTCCGTGCCGACCGAAACGATTGATATTTTTGAGAAGTATATGGAAGAAAAAACCAAAATGATGGAATTGGAAGCGCAAACTGATGAACTGGAAATTTCCGACGAGGAATTATTCGGTGACATTGAAAGCGATTCCATTTATTTTGACGATGAATTAACACAATAAATATGGCCGAAGTCCGGCACAATTTCACGCGATTTCTAATTTTGCTGGGATTTTTTTCCATTCTGGTGGTGATTATGATTGTTCGTTTATTTGTGCTGCAAGTGATGCAATATGATCATTATAAAGCCTTGGCGTCCGGGCAGTATGAGGTTTTTAAGGAATTATTTCCGGAGCGGGGCAATATTTACACCAATGATAACGGGCAACTTTATCCGATTGCTTTGAATCGTGATAAGGGTTTGGTTTTCGCCCAGCCCAATATTATTAAAGAGCCGGATAAGGTGGCCGAGAGTTTGTATGAGTTATTGGCGATCACGGACGAAGCCGAGCGCGCCGCCATTTTGGAGAAACTGAAAAAAGCTGATGATCCTTATGAAATCATTAAAAAGAATTTGGATGAAGAGGTTTATTTGAAAGTTAAAGATGCCAAACTGGAAGGGATTTTTGTGAGCACGGAAAAAGCGCGTTATTATCCGGAAAAAGAAATCTTTTGTCATTTGACCGGTTTTCTTGGAAAAAATGATAACGAGAAAGTCGGGCAATATGGTTTGGAAGCTTATTTTGATGAAGAATTGCGTGGCGTGCAGGGTTATTTGGATTCGGAAAAGGACGCTTTGGGACGTTGGATTGTCATTGCCAAACGTCAGTATGTGAAACCGGAAAACGGTAAAGACGTGAAAATCACCATTAACAAAGCGATTCAATTGAACACTCGGGAAATGTTGAAAAACGCCGTGGAAACTTACGAGGCAGAGAGCGGCACGGTGATTATCGTGGAGCCGCAAACCGGCGCGATTTTATCAATGGTTAATTATCCGGATTATAATCCCAACGAATATTATAATGTTGAAGATTACCAAGTATATAATAATCACGCGGTTTCTACTTCCTATGAGCCGGGATCCATTTTTAAAGCGATTACTTTGGCAGCGGCCTTGGACGTGGACAAAATCACCCCTGACACCATGTATGAAGACAAAGGCGTGATTGAATATGATGATGGTTATCAAAAGTTTTTTATTTATAACGCCAATAAATCGGTTTACGGTTGGCAAAGTATGTCTGAGGTTTTGCAAAAGTCTTTGAACACCGGCACGATTTACGCCATGCAACAAATGGGTACCAAAAAATTCCAAGAATACATGAAATCTTTCGGTTTCGGGGAATTGACGGGTATTGAATTGAATAATGAAAAAGCTGGTGATATTTCTTCGTTGGATAAATCTCTAAATTCCAAGGGGGAGATTTTCGCCGCCACCGCCACCTATGGGCAGGGGATTATGGTGACGCCCTTGCAAATGGTGATGGCCGTTAATGTTTTGGCCAATGGCGGCAAACTGATGAAACCTTATTTGGTGGAAGATATTATTGGTCAGGATGGGACGCAGCATTTCAGTCCGCAAACGATTCGTCAAGTGATTTCGCCGCGCGCCGCCACGCTAATTACCGGAATGATGGTGGCGACGGTGGATAAAGGACACGAAGGCACTGGCAGCCGCGCTAAGGTGCCGGGATATTATTTGGCAGGCAAAACCGGTACGGCGGAAGTGGCAGAAAGGGGCGTTTACGGTAATAAAACCATTCATTCTTATATCGGTTACGGTCCAGCCGATAATCCTAAATTTACGATTTTGATCAAATTGGATAATCCGCAAAAAGGCACCTTTGCTGAGTCCACCGCAGCCATTTTGTTCAATCAAATCTCACAATATTTATTGGATTATTTTCATATCCAAAAACAGTATTAAAAATTATGGATAATTTAAAATTCAAAATCATTTCTCAAATTTTATTCGGCATTGTTTTGGCAATGTTTTTTTCTGTCATTGGTCTGATTATCGGTATGCAAATTGGCGGTAATTACGGTTGCTTGCCAATGATTGATTGGCTATTCGGGACGCGCGGTTACGAATCTTGCGGCGCTTTTGGCGGTGTTTTGGGAATGGTGGGGGGCGCGACGATCGGTGCTTATCTGTTTGGTATTTTACCGATTAAAAATTACCGACACGTTTTATGGTTTTTGATAATTTTAATAATATTGCCGATTATATTTTACAGTGTTAGTGTTTTAACAAGTTCTAATTATTCTGGCTCAGCAGGCGCTTTTTTCTGGGGTTTGTTGAAAATTTTCAGTATTCCGACTTTGACTGCCAGTTTGGTTACTTGGATTTTTAATATCAAAACGCTTCAATAAATAAATTTTTTGTTATGCCTTTGGAAAAACAGGGGGCGTTGTTGGGGATTCCTTTGAATCGTCAAACGCCGCCGGAATTATGGAAAACCATTGTGGAAGTGCTGGAAGCGCCATATTCGCGTTGTTTTTTTGTGGTCACGCCCAACCCGGAGATTCTCAGTTATGCTTATAAAAATTCCGCCTACGCCGAGTATTTGCGCCAAGCGGATTTTGCTTTGCCGGATGGAATTGGCGTGGTGATGGTTGGCTTATTGAGTGGACAAAGTTTTAAACGTTTTACCGGCGCTGATTTAACCGGCGATTTATTAAAAGTGGCCCAAGTAAAATCTTTAAAAATTGGAATTTTAGATAAAAACGGCGGTTTGAGCACGCAAGCGGATTTGCACAATAAGTTGAGCGCGTTATATCCGGCTGTGAAATTTACGGTTTGGAAAGTTGATCAAAAAACCGAGGATTTTCAAACGGTTTTACAAAATATAAATGACTTGGCGCCGGATTTGTTGTTGGTGAGTATCGGGTTTCCTTATCAAGAGAAATTTATTGGTAAATATAAAGCTCAATTGAATTGTAAATTGGCTTTGGCCATCGGTGGCAGTTTAGATTTTATAATTGGCAATCGTCGTCGTCCACCGAAATGGATCAGAAAATTTGGAATGGAGTGGTTGTATCGTTTCGCTGAAGATCCAATGTATCGTTTTAAAAGAGTTTTGAAGGCTTTGTTTGTTTTTCCATTTTTGAATATCAAATATGGGCTTGCCAAGCTTTTTCGTTTAAGGTAAGAATAATTTAAGAAAGGAGGCCGCAATGGCGCAAGATTCGTCGTTAGTGGAAAAATGGCAGTGCCCTGATTGCCAATTGTCCTGGGCGGTGGCGCTGACGGTTTCCGAGAAAAATCAGCGTTGTTGTCCGTATTGTAAGACTGTTGGTAAAAATTTTAGCCAAGCCGTGCACATTTTAAGAAAAATGAGCTGGCTGCGCGAGATTTACGGGGACGCGCGGCGGGCGGTGGCTTTGCTGGATGTCGTGGATTGGCGCGATCAGTTGTTGATTTGGGTTTGCCCGCGTTGCCGGCAAACTTACGCCGCGACGTTTTTGCAGCGTCTGCAGGGAAAGGCTTGTCAGTTTTGTCAGAATCAGTCTGAGCATGGCTGATTTTTTTTTGCACTTTACAAAAACCCTTAAATCTTATTAAATAAAATCAAAGAAAGGGGGGTGCCATGAAAATCATCACCTGTGAAACTTGGGGTGAATTAAAGGTGGGGGTGCCCATAAGCAGTGATATGCGTGGACGTTTTTTGTCTTTGGCCAACGAAGAGACTTCCCGCGCCAATTTAAAGGATCACAATCCGGCCTATTTGGATTATTACAACGCTTGGATTGATGAACTGTCCAAGCAACAGATTTATCAGTCCAAGGTCTACTTGTCGCCCCGTATTCCGCCGGACATGATTGATCTGTCCAGTCGTATTATTA
>ERZ795059.2178-NODE-2178-length-20624-cov-6.479411_pt1 | contig 20624 bp, 17 predicted proteins | sample MGYA00375143_ERZ795059 | MGnify/ENA primary metagenome ERZ795059 (study PRJEB30188, sample SAMN05720168) | activated sludge metagenome | isolation source: Anaerobic digester | place: USA | collected 2015-01-07 ... | reverse complement strand
GGACATGGCAAATCGGCAAGTGTGCAAGTTTACGCCCACCACGCAATATCGTTGCGCAACACGGTATAGAACGTGCCCAGCGCGACCACCAAATTGACGCTAAGCGCGCCAATCAGAATCCCGTACACATTGTCGGGTGCATCATTCAGTGGCGAATCGGGCGGCGCCTCTGCTGCGTTTGCCCACGTGACGCCAATCCACACGATAAAGCCAATGGCCTGGAGAGAGGCCAGCACCAGCAGCACCTGGCGCACCAGTGCGTGCCACCGGCGTGCCGTGCGTGTTGTGTTTTTCGGCCGTTCCGCAACAAGCACCACCAGCATCACGGCCTGCCACGAAAACCACGCCTGCACGTTGAATTGCTGCGCGCGGTCGCCCACGGATGCCGCCAGCAACACGACAAAGCCCAGCGCATAGATGCCAGCAGCCGCGGATGTGACGGCGTAAGACGACATTTGCCTATTTCGCGCGGCCCAGCGGTATTAATCTGCTTTGGCGCCGCCATGCACGCAACATGGACCGCCCGCGGCCATCCTTTGAGGCGGAATTCAACCGCCTGACGTCGCCCGAGGCGCCCAGCGACATCAATCGCAAATTCGCCACACGCGCGCGCCGCATTCGCGATGCACAGATTGTCGAAGTGCGCGAAACGAAAATCACGCTGGCCGAAGGTGGCGACCGGCTTACTGTGATTGTGGCGCCGCAATCAACCGCCACGGCGCGCCTAATCTACTCGTGGGAACGCCGCGAGCTTCTGGTGGCCGCCGTGCTTGGCGCATTGCGCGTGCCGGCACTATCGGGCATCACAGACGTATGGGAACTACCAGTCGTGTTCCCGCCCAAAAAGATGGTGGCGCCACTGGGTCTGGCCGCGCACAACGACATCACGCAGCTAATGTTGCCGGCGCGCGCACACGCCGTGCGTAGCCGCATCATTCGCGACTATGGCCAGTCCAAGAAAAAGCACATGGGCGATGCCGACATTGCGCGCAGCATTGTGGCGCAAATGATGGCTGGCGCCGTTGACGAAGCGTACCGGCGCTATCTGGCCCATCGCGGCTTCAAAATCATCCAATACGTGACGGTGCAACCGCGCATTGTCGGCTATCGACTGACCGAGGTGCTGCAAACACAAACATGGCGGCCCATCCGCGACACGCTGTTTTCGACAATACGCGCGCTGGGGCGCCTCCAGCAGGCGCATCGCTTCATGCACTGCAATCTGACGCCGGACAGTATCATCATGAGCGACAGCGGCGACATCCTGTTTGTTAATCTCGGCCGCGCATGGCTGGACACGCCCGCGGGATTTGCGCGACTCGACAATCCGGTTGGTGCCTACGCGCCGGGTTTGGACGTGCGCATGCTTGCGGCGTTTTTGGCGCGGCTGCGCGAAAGCCTGGCGTTTCCGCCCGAGCTGGATCTCGTGGTTGCCGCGTTGCTGGCGCCCACACGTGCGATGGTGGATGCGGCGCGTCTGGGCGACGTAACGCATGTGCGACGCCGCTATGTGTACAACGAGCCATACAGCACGACGTTTCGCGAATACGTGACACTGTCGATGCGCATTGCAGCGTCTCTGTTTGGCGGTGGCGCCGATGCAGACAATGCAGTGGCATGGTCGCGCCCTCTGATGCATGATGTGGCGCCGTGGGCGTGTGCCTATGGCGATTCGCGCTGGGGTCGCATTGCACTCGAGGATCCCGACGATTTGTGCCAGCCCGCCAATGCGCTGCGGCTCGATATCTGGGACGAATGAAATGTGTGGCGTATTAATTGGCGACTGGCGCAGCCAACGCATATCCCGTACCCATGGAAGTGCGCGCGTGTGCGTTTGGCGACGATATTGCGCGCTGGGGCGATGAATTCGACTATGCGGACGATACACCCGTTGAAATCGAGCATCGCATCAGTGGCCGCATGCTGCAGCGGCTGTCACAGGCAGAATACGTGACGGGCACCACCACAGCATCCGTTGTCAAAGATGCTGTCGACGTGTTCAAGATCTACACGGTGCGGCCGCCGCATCAACGGTTCTACATGACGGCCGCGCGCCACGAAATCATTGTTGGCGCCTCGCTTTGCGAGCAGCCGGCCGCCGGCATTGTGGGCGTCACGGGCTTTCTGACGATTCCGCGCACGATTGACGCCAGCATGAAAACGGCGCCGATGCCGTCCGACCCGTTTGTGGCCAAAACGGTATCCGTGCAAAACAACTGGACGCAGCTACTTTCGCCAAAAGCGGCTTGGCACGTGCGTCGCAAGCTTGTGCAGCAGGAACTCGACCTGCGCGCGCGAGAGAAGCCGCCAAATGCCGATCTGGTGGCGCGCCTCACGAACCTGATGCCACGAATTCTGAGCAAGGAAAAGAAAGTTGCCACCGCCGCCTTTGGCGAGTTTCTTGCCACGCGCGAGCTCATGCCCATTCGCGTCATTTCGCTGCAGCCGCTGGTGGCCGGGCGGCCCCTGATGGAAATGCTTTCCGAAGGCGATTGGGCGGCAACGCGCGTGCTGCTGCGTGCAACCATTGCGCGCCTGGGCGATCTGCAGCAGTCGATTTGGCTGCAGCACGGCGATTTGTCGCCCTCCAACGTCCTTGTGGGCCTGGACGCATCAATTACCCTGATTGATTTGTCGCGCACATGGACAAACGCGGCCATGCTGCGGCGGCACAACATTGGTGTATCCACATCTCGCGTGGCGCGCGGCTTCGACTTGCGCTTCTTTGGCATGTGGCTCGCCCACGTGTGTGTCAAGCACCCACATCTGCGCCAGTTGCGCATGCTTGCGGCGGCCCTGGTGGCGCCCAGTCGCGCCATGGTTGATTTGGCAAAGCTGGGCATTCTCGAGCACAGTGCATCGCGCCGCTACATGTACCATCCCAGCGGCAGCCAATCGTATCGCGACTACGTGCAAACACTGCGCACGGTGGCGGCGTGGCTGCTTGGTGGCGACGCGGCCACGGCCGGCGAAATGCGGCCGCTGGTGGACACGCTGCGCTACGACGTGGGCCCGTGGACGTATGCGGCGGCGGCCACGAACCGCACCGAAGTAATTGACGACGCGGCCGATTTGTGCCGGCCGGAAAATGCATTGCGTCTCGACATTTTGGTCGATTAAACCGCCGAATGACCCTCAGTCGCGAGCAGGCCTTTCTGGCGGCGCTGGTCGATACAGAGGATTGGCATGCCGACCAGACGCCGTGGTCCAGCCGGCGCACCGGCACAATGCTGCGCAAGGATCCAAAGCCGCGGCCCATTTACGGCCGCGATCGCGGAATGCTGGTGCCCGGCATGTCGCGCCTGCAAACAAGCAAAGTGATTGGCTGCGGTTCCGAAGGCTTGGCCCTGATTGTGCACCAGGTCAATTGGCTGGAGCCCATCAAATTCCGCAATGGCGAGGCGCCACGCAACCGCACCGTAGTCAAGCTGCGCAATGTCGAACGCGTCAATGGCAAGCTGCCGCTAATGGTGCTGCAGACGGTGGCGCGCGAACTGGTGCAGGGCCTGGTGGCTGCGCATCTGCATGTGCCGTTTCTGGCGGGCATCTCGAACTGGTGGCTGTGGTTTGGCGAAGCACTGCCGCCTGTCGAGCCGCATCATGTGATGCCGCATCTACCGCCCCACCGGTGCCGCTTCGACGTAACCGACCTGTTTGACGCGCCCACGGCATCGGAAATCCGCCGTCGCTACGTGCGCAAGCTGCATGTGCCACTGGCCGCCGGCGAGAACTGGGATTCGGCATATCTGCGCATTCGCACGGAACAGCTCAAAACACAACAGGTGGACCAGTTGCCGCTTGTTGTCATTGAGCAGCCCAATGCGGGCGACGATACGCTCTGGGACATGCTTATTGCGCAACGTGTGCTGGTGCGCAGTGCCGAGACGTGGCGCTATTTCTCGGCACAAATCCGCCTCATTGCGCTTATGGTGGCCCACCTGCAAACGGAATACGCATGGATCCACGGCGACATGAGTGCGTCCAACATCATCCTGGCATCGGGCCGCCGCGAGATGCCGCCCACGTTTCGCCAGTTGCCGCCGTTTGTGCTGCCCGAGCTGCGTGGGCGTCTCTATGCGCCCACATTCATTGATTTATCGCGTTCTGCACTGCGGCCGTCGCTGGTGGAGAGTCTATCGCCACGCCAGCCGCACGAACGCCGCCCCACTTTCCGCCGCGACGCCATTGCCTATGTGGATGGCTATGCGGGCGGTACCGAGTTTTCGCGCACGGCCGACATGCGGCGGCTGGGCCTGTCGCTGTGCACACTCATTGTCGGGCAAACGTGCGGCCCCACGCCCAGCGTATCGTTTGCGCAGCTGGACGCACGCATTGTGCGGGTGGCGCGTCTATTGATTGATGCGCCAGCTGCGTGGGCCGCCACGGGCGATTGGAAGGCGCCGCGTACCGACGAACACGTGTGCCTGGCGCGCTCGCATTCGTTTGGCCGCTTCCTGACCAATCTGTTGTGGATGCTCGACTACATGTCGCGCATTGAGCTCGTTGCCACCAACGGCGGCTCGGCCGTCGAGCTCGACTATCTACGCAAGCGCTTTGACCTGTTTTTCGCAATGGAAAAGGAGATTTCGCACGATCTGAACCCCTTTTCGGGCTGGCTACTTGCACAGCATCCGCATCTGGGCGACGATGACATGCGGCGGCCCGAAACGGTGGCGCGCTGGGACGTCCTCATTGACGCACCCATTGCGGCGCCGGCCGTCAAACGCTCCAGCGACGGCATTGAGCCCAACTCAAAGCGACGCGTTGCCTCTCTGTAAAGACGCCCACTCTACCAACCGTGTCTCGCACAATGAATGTTGCCGCGCATTATCGTGCGGCGCTAGACCGCATCGCAGCACAGGTGCGGGCAGCAACGCGTGCGCCCACGGCGGCAACGCTGTGCCTGTACTTGCGGCCCGTCAATTACGCGCCACTGTGCGACAATGCGCGGCGGTGGACAACACTGATACAGGCGCGCTATGCGGAAGCGGCGGCGCCGCGATCCATCAGTGATTTGGTGGCCGATCCCATGGTGGCACAGGGCAATACGCTGGATGGCTTTGAAACAATTCGGCAGATTCGCGCCGACATTCAGGGCCTGGTGCCCACGCCCACCGAGTTCCAGCTGCAGCTTATCTGGTTTGTGGTGGAACTGATGGCGCGCCGGCTGTTTGGCACCGCCTGGGACACGGATCGCGTGCGCATTCGACGCCAGATGGGCTGGCGCAGCGACTACGTGGGCATTGGGGCCGCCCTGACGGGCCGCAAGGAGGGCAAATCCACGGGCCTGGGCATGGCGATTGCGATTGTGGCGCTCAATCTGCCGCGCGGCCGCATTGCGCTGTTTTCGCGCACGCGTGATCAAGCGTGCATTATCAAGGACATTGCGCGTGATACTCTTTATGCGCATCCGCGAATTGCGAGCTTCAAGTTGGTTCCGGCCGGCAAGAAGCTCACGTTGATTGCATCGCGCAGCGACATGCGCCTCATTGAAGCATGGTCCGGCTCGGCAGACGTACGTTGTTGGTGTGTTGCGTGTGTGTGTGTCTATCGCATGGGGTGCCCGGGAATTGCAAGGCCGGTACGTCGCATTTGGTTTGCATGATGTGCCGCGCGTTGTTCTGCCTCCAGGTGTTCCGTGTTGACAAGCCGCTGCTGCCGCATTTCGACAAGCGCGGCCGCAAAGTGGTCCGGACTTGGCAGCACGGTGGGTGGCGCGCCGTCAATGGCCATGGCGGCCAGATCGGGAATGGAAATGTCGCGCAACGGCAGGTCAAACAGCAACGCAACAAACTTGATTACGTCGGCAATGCTGGCGAAATCGGTGCTATGTGCTTGCGCAAACGGGCCAACGGTGCTGGTGTAGGCGGCAGTGTAGCGCGCTGCGTCATCGTCCGATGCGAGTCGCTCACGCAGCGCCCGTTCCAGGTGGCAGCGGATGTAATCGGCAAGCCGGCCTTGCATGTAGCCCGGCATGGTGGCCACGTGGGGGATCCAGCCCCATTGTGCGGGCGCGGCCATGCTGATGGGCACGCGATCAATGAAAAGCAGCCAGAATGGCGGCGCCACGCCCAGTTGCTTGCGCTGGTGCTCGCGTGTTTGCAGCCATGCCGTCCACATGCTCACAAACAGATGGTCTGCCAGGGCATTTGCGCGCAGCAGCGGCCGGTGCACAATCAGAATGCAGGGCGATATCGACGCGGCCAGTGCCATCAGGCGCAAATGAAACGCCAGTGTGAGTTCGCGCTCGGGATTGGAAAACGAATACGTCAGTACGGCCACGCGGCGCGGCACGCCCATCGAAGCCCACAAATGCACGGCGCTGCGTGCGCCCGAGCCCGGCGGGCACTCCACCGCAATCACGGGCTGCTCGCACGGCACCAGCGCGGGATTGGCCAGCGTGCGGCCCACGACGGCCGTCAATTGCGCCAGCAGCGGCTCGACGCCCACCAGCCGCGGCGCCGGCGGCTGCAGATACGGATCCTGTGCATAGTTGTCGCAACGCACAATGTGCATGCCACTGTCGCACAATTCGGCGCGCCCGTTATCGTCGGCCGGGCTATAGGTGCGCATGGGGCTGGGCACCGGCGACAGGGACGAAGATGACGTGCGCAGCGGAATTCTGTTGTCGATGGGCGGCGTTTCCACGCGCCACAGGCGCACCTGCGCATCATAATCGTCGACCATAGGCGACCAGAGAGAATGGATGCGGAATTTTATGTGCCATCGTCATCAAAGGGCGAGTGTGTGGCCAGTTTCATGCAATCGAGTGTTACCGCGTTTTCCGGCACAGGCAGCACCGATGGAGCGTCGCGGCGCAGCGCGTCAAACGCGGCAGCCACGTCCAGCCCGTCGGGCAACACACATTCGCCGGCCGCAAGCCACGCATCGACATTGTCGGTGCCGGCCGCAATCCAGGCGTGCGTGCGCAAAATCAGTGCCACAAACGCATGCGCAAGCCGAAAGTCAGTCGTTTTCACGCACACATTCAGATTGACGATGCCGCCAATGTCCGCCAGCACGCCCACCAGATCGGGCACCATCGACGATGCCGCCAGCAGCACCTGCGTGCGACCCTCCCACTCGCTAAGCGGCGCATCACGATACAGCTGCAGCGCGGCCGCCTCAATGAAGCCGCCCGCCACCGACATAAGCGCGCGTCGTGTTGCTGGCGTGATTTCGGCTGGGTCCTGCACAATGGGCGGCACATCGGCGGGCCCGCGCCACACGGCACGGATGGCGGCATCCACCTGCGCACTACTGTCGCCCACGGGCCGCAATGCTGCCGTGATATCGCGCCGCGCGGCCACAATCGCGGAAAATGGCGGCAGTGTGGGTGTATCGGACGGTGGGTGCAGGAAACCGGCGTTGATTTCGTCCAGCATCGATTCGTACGGCTGCGTGCCGTAGGCGGGCTGCAGGTAATTGGCGACATTGATAGCCTTGCGATTGAGTGGCAGGCGAAACGGGCGTTCCGTGTAGACGCTTCCGTCGACAATGCACGCAGCGGGCGACCGGCGGCTCACGAAAAAGAGTGGCGCGACAAGGGGATCCGATTCGGCGTGGCGCCGGCGCAGCCACGCACAGAAACGCTGCGCAACTTCGCGCATGTCGGCAATGGAGGCGAAAACGATGCGCGAGTGTGCATGGGCGCTCCATTTGCGTTCGGTGGATGCGTCGTAGAAGCGCCATCCGTCGGTGTTGTACGGACACAGGAACGTGGCCGCCACAAAGCCCGCAAAAAGCACAGCGCATCGTTGCACGGCGGCGGCCCACGTGGCGGCCGTGTAGGCACCGGGCGTGTCGCAATCGAAATCCAGGTAGGCATAGATGGGCTTGTTGGCCTCAATGACGTAGAACCACTGGCGATCGACAATGGGCGACGATGCCACGAGAAACAACGCGGCGTCGCGACTAGGCGGCAAATAGTAAGTGAAATGCGCCTGTGTGGCGGCCGCCAGAACGATGCGACCGGGCACGTGCCATTCCGACGATAGTGACGCAATGGCGCTATCGGGCACGGGCAAATCGTCGCCGCGACGCCGGCGCTGCTTGCGTTCGGCAACCAGCAGGCGGTATGGCGTCATTACAAAACGGGTGTGGCCAGGCCATTCGGCAACTGCCGCCGCCTCCAATGCCCTACACTGGCCTACGCTCGTACTTTCCGTCGCTTGGCGACCACTTCCGCCACCATGCACACAAGCGCGAAGTGCTGGTTCTCAACGTGCGCGAAGGTGGCATGCGCACCTACGTGACCCGCCTGTTCAGTCTGTTTCTCGGGGACGAGCACCGTCTCGAGCGGCTGGTGCAAAGCGTGCGTGCGGACATGGCCCAGCGCGACGCGCGCATTGGCACCAACGCCATTGTGCTTGCCGATGGCGTGTCGGGCGCGCCCATCACGTCCACGGCGGCGCTGGATCGCGTGATTGCGCGCGGCCGCTCGCCCACGCTTGTCTACAAGGTTGACAACCGCCCCGCTGCGGCGCCCACTGCGCTGCCGCCCATTGCCCGCCGCATTGGCGCGCCGCTCAATGTGCCCATCACACCGGAATCGCGCCTCGAGAAGCTGCGCACAAGCGTGGTGGCGCAGCTAAGCGCGTCGCTGGGCGCGTCGCCCAAGGTGCCCGAATTGAGCGTGGCGCGTGCCGAGGCGCGACGCGTGCTTACGGACAATCGCAACGGGCTGCGTGCCATTGGCATTGTGAATCCCGTGCACCAGGCCAACCTGATTGCGGCCGATCTCGCCGCAGCCGTGCGCAACGTGGACGAGCGCGCGCTTACGGCTGCGAATGCGCCGCGCGTGTTTGCGCTTGCGCTCAACAAGTCGCCCGTGTGGGCCGCCATCGAGTGCAAGATGGCGCCCGCATGCAAGGCCAAGCCCGTGACGCCCGTGTATGTGGACGACGATAGCGTGGCGGATGATGATGAACCCGAGGAAACGCCGGCGCAACTGATGGCGCGCATTGGCGCCACCGTGGGTGCCGTGGCGGCGCCGTTGCCCATTACGTACATTTCGTCTGCCGTGCCCGCCATTAGCGCGCAGCCCGTGCGCACAAGCGCGATGGCGTCGATTGGCACGCACATGGCCGCGGCCGCTGCCCCTGCTGCCCCTGCTGTCGATATCCTCGCGCAAATTGGCTTCCGGGTGCACACGGCGGCCGATTACACGGTCGAGGAAGTGCACACGATTGAGCCCATTGGTGGCGAGGCGTGCAACAGTTGCCAGACCATTGGCCACCGCTATCGCTGCGGCAAGCGCTGCCGGCGCCACTATCGCCGGCTGGAGGAAAAGCGCGCGTTTGATGCTGCCCACGGCGTGCCCGCGGCCAAGCTGGGCTCCGAGGGCTTTGTGCCGGTGCCGGGCGCGCCCTCGCTGGAGTTTAAGCCCATCGCGGCATCGATCGAGCCCACCATCACGTTTCGCGCGCCGCTCCAGTTCCGTCCCGTCGCAGCCGAGGTTGCGCTCGAATCGCGCCCGATTGCGGCCGAGGTTGCACTCGAAACGCGTCCCATTGCGGCCGCCGTGGCCGCCGCGGCCCCCATCAACTTGCGCGAGCCGCAGCCGGTGCGCGTGACGGCCTCGGCCCCTGCTGGATTCCGTGTGTATCTGCGCGATGCCGACAACAGCGAGACGCTTGTGGGCGGCGCCGTGGCCATGATCCAGCCGGGCCCGCGCCACATTGTGGTGGAAAACGCCGCCGGCAAGAAGGGCACGGCCACCCAGACGCCGCTGCATTTCCACGCGGGACAGACGCACACCATCAATGTGGAAAACGCCGGCGGCAGCACGTCGTGGAAATGCACTGTGAGCGACAGCAGCGCGGCCATTGGCGCTGCGTACGGTGCTGCGCTGGCTGCGCACACAGAGGGTCTCGTGCTGCTGCACACGGATGGCACGGCCACCTCGGCACCGATTGGCGCGTGGGCGGCGGCCACCAATGACGAACACGAAGTGGCGGCCGCGTCTGGCCGCAGCTACATCTTTGATGCCAAGCGCGCGTTTGTGGCCGATGCGGCGAATCGCATGCATCCCGTGCTTGCAGTGGCCAAGCATCCGACGTCGCCCAACGCAACCGTGGTGCTGCTGCCGCCAATCACGCTGCCCGCAAGCAACTAAAACCACCCATAATTCGGATCTACCCGCAATGCAGCGATGGCACTACCACTGGCGTATTGTGCCGCGCGCAATTCCCGAAGCGCCTATGCCCCGCTACTACACGCGCCTCAAGGCGACGCTCGAGGACACCAACGCCCGGGCAGAATGGTTCCACCAAAACCACAACAACTCGCGAAAACGACGCGCGGAAGCGCCACCAGACGATAATCCGCAATCGGTGGTTGTACCTCCGCCACAATCAGTAGTGGTGCCGCCACCGCCGCCGCCACCAACAAACGCGGCGTTTCCAAACACACAGAATCGCGACAGGGCCATCCGACGCATCCTGCAAGTGATGCAGGCGCGCGTTGCGTTTGCGCGCTCCGGCACAATGGAGGATTTCGCGCATCTAGCGCGCCTGGTAGTTGCGTCTGAACGGGCGCGAATTCGCGGGGGCAACTCGATTCGAACGCGACTGTGTGATGCGGCCAATCTCGTGCCGTATGTGGCGGCGTTTCGCACAATTTTGCACGGATCGCCGCTGTGGCGCGATTTCGTTGCGCCGTGCCTGCGCTGCCAGCAACCGCCAGCGTCGCTTGCTGCCGCACGTGCTCGATATCGCCTGTTTGGCACGGTGCTGCCCGTGTGTGTTGCGTGCGCGGATGCATTGGCCTCCGATGGCGAGGCGGTGCCGTTTTTGCCGCGGCCACAGCCGGTGCCCGTGCCGCCGCTAATCTACGATCACAACCTGCATGCGTGCTTTGCGCAGGAACGCGACGCGCTTTGGCTTGCAGAACAATTGCCGCGCGACGCACTGGACGATGCGGAATGCCTGGTGCCATACGAGCGAAATGTCGGGCCCGTCGATAGCGCGTCGCCATTGTGGACATACTATACGGCGCCCTGCACGCGCTGCGGCGCCGTTATTGACGATGCGCGCTGCCGCCTGCTTGGCACGCCGCTGGTGGTGTGCCGCAAGTGCTATTGTGACGTTGGCGACAAATGGCTTGGGTTGATGGGGCTTGATCGTGTCTAGCATACTTTACCAAGCGCGGCCCGTCAAAAAGCACACGCCTGCGGCATGGACGTCACGTTGGTCGATATGGTGCCGCCGGGCAGCGCCATTCGCATGCCGGGCTTTCCCGAGGAATTGCGTGATGTGGTGCCGCGTGCCGATGGGCAGCGTGGCGAGCGCAATCCAACCTTTTTCGGACCCGATTGGGTACGAGAGGAACGCAAGCGCGAGTTGCTTCTGCAATCGGATTTGCTGTTTCAGTTTGCGCAGCGCGTGGCCGGCATTACCGGCAGTGCCCTGAATAAGACGTGGCAGGGCGGGGCGGACCATGCGGCGGCCACGGAAATGCTGATAACGAATGCGGCCAGCCGCTGGGGTGCCGATGGCGAGCCGCTGCCGGCGGACAAAACAAATGAGATCTTGCGCGATCGCGCGTTTGAAATGGCCGATAACACGGCCATGCAGCAGCATATGCAGCGCCTGGGCATGACCGAGCGCGATGCAGCGCTGCGTTCGCCCGAAGTGCGTGCGGAAATTGAGCGGCTGGTGCACGCGGCCGAAAGGCGCCCGCCGGAAGCGCCCGCCAGCAAGTTGCCGCCGGCGCCACCTGCTGCGCCCCCGCCATCCGTGCTGGCAAGCACAAGCATGCCTGCCGTGGGCCGCCCGCAAGCACGGCCGGGTGTGCGTGTGGTGACGCCGCGTGCGCTGGATGCGGTGGAAAGCGCACAGGGTGAGCCCAAGCGCACCGTCGACGGCAACGGCAACATTGTGTCGGGCATTGACAACAAGTACGTGATGCTGCTGCGCATCATGCTCAACAATCCAACGGAGCCGGCACTCAAGGCGTGGCGCATGCTGTACGAGCCGCAGGGCATTCCGGGCGAATCGACGCTGGAGGTGGAGGCACGCTTTTTGCGCGATCTGAAATCAATGCATCGCCTGTTGCATACGGGCGAGGGCGGCCTCGATTGGGTGCGCGCGCCCGAACACACGGGCATGATCTTTTTCACGCCCGCGTTTGCCAGTGCGGTTGCAATGGCGGCCGATGATGTGCGACAACTGGCCGGCAAGCCATTTGCGACGGATATCGGGCTAATGACGCACGAAAGCGTGCGGCCCATGTTTGCGCAGCTGGTGGCGTACTACATGGATGAGCCTCGATCACGCAATATTTCGCGCTATGGCGGCACCGTACGCACGCTGGACGAGCGGCGGTCGCAGCACGGGAAGCTAATTCGCGCGTTTCGCCGCATGGAACGGGACCAGAAGGGAATTCTGTTTGTGCCGCGGCACGGCAACCAATTGAATGAGGCCGAACAGTTTCGCAGCGGGCGGCCTGCGGTTATTGCAATTGATGGCAGTGGGCGCGAGCAGCGGCGTGCGGCGGAAATTGCAGAACGGGAAGTGATGGCGCGCACTGGACGATACTTTAGCGACGCGTACTGATGATTATTAAAAGCATAGGAGACGTAGTACACGCACTATCTCTACACCCACGGCCATGGCCACCAAGTGTGAGGAACCCCGTGGCTCGGTGGGCATTTCCGAGGCCGGCGTTGGCCAAATGATGCCGCTCAACTTTGGCGGCGTCAAGGCGCTGCTGCATGTGAGCGAAGACATTTCGGTCGCAACGCAAAGCGGCATGGCGTCGGGTGCACTCACGGCGGCGCAGTTGATGGCACGCAAGCCAGGCGCAATTGGCGCACCCGTGATGGCCCCGCCCGTGGCTCCCGTGGCGGCGCACATGGCCGCGCCCGCAATGGCGCCCGCAGCGGCGCCGGCCGCTCAGATTGGAGGCTATCGCGCGGCGCCCGGTGCCGAAGTGTCGACGCGGCTGCTGGCCAAGCTTGCCGTGCACGAGGTGCCCTTCTGTGTGACGGTGGAGGCGTCGCTTGCGGAATTGCAGGCGGGCGTTGTGCCCACCCGCAACAACTTTACGATTCCGTCGCCCGACGGCATCCAGCACTCGACGGTGGTTGTGCGCAAGTTGACCATCACGCATGCGCAATCGACGGCGCGCCAGGCCATTGGCGTGCGGTTTGGCGACCTGCCCACGGCCATGACGCAGTCGCTGCCCGGCGGCAAGATGGGCAACAGCTTCCACTGCAAGCTGCCCCAGATGGACCAGCCGCCCATGTGCAAGGCCAAGAATGTGTTTGAGTTGACGGACATGATTGACCCCAACCATCTGGCGCGCTACTCCAAGTACCACACGCGCGAGGATCTCATGAAGGAGGTGGACAAGGTGGAGGCGTCGGGCGTGTATCACATCAAGATCGGCAGCGCCATTGGCTACGTGATGATGCGCAACCACGAAAAGACCAGCGGCGCCATCGTGATTGAGCTTGCCGGCAAGAAGGTCATTGTCGCGCCCATTGATGTGGTGGAGAAGATTGCCGACGCCATCTACGATGGCTTCATTGCCAACAAGACGTACCAGAACATGCTGTCCCACCTGCACAGTTTCCCGGTGGAGCTTGTGCTGCTCAATGTGTCCAACAAGTGGACAGATGTGCCCGAATTGAGCGTGGAGGACGAGGAAGTGCAGCAACGCGAGCTCCAGCGGCGCTTCAGTGTGGTGGTGATGGGCAAGATGGAGGTGCTGGCCGTGTCGGGCGACCACTAAGCACGCGCGCCCCCTCCCTCCCTTGTAAATCTGATTTTGCGCACACACTGGACGACCCGCGCTTTGTGATCACGAAAAGCCCCGCCGGCGAATTGCTGGCGCAGCATGCGGCCGCGCAAAAGGTGACGCTGCACGAGGAAATGGTTGCTGGAAACGCGTGTTTCGTTGTAAGCGCGGCAACGTTGGCGTATTTCATGCAGATGGCGAATGCGCCAGCGCCCAGCGTCGATTAGTAAAAAATATTAAAGCGCTGGGCGGCGGCCCGCAAAGCAGCAGCAACGCCACGCAATGTGTACGGGCAACACGTATCCGTACTGGATTGAGCTTGCGGTGGCCACAGCCATTCTCATTGGCGCCACCGTGGTCTCGTATGGCTCGCGCGACGAGATCCGGCGCTGGAAATACGTCATGATGGTGTTTATCTACGGCATCACGGCCGTAACGGCGGGCGCGCTTGCGCTGGGCCAAATGCAGACGGTGCGCGCCGGCGATGGCGTGTGTGTTGTGTGGGGCCGCTGGGCAATGTTTGCCGTCACACACGGTGCCGTGGCGGCACTGATTGTGCTCTCGATGTCGTCCATTGTCATTGATTCCATCCTTGCGCTGTTTTTCGGCACCGGAAGCGCCCTGTTCCTGGTGGGCGGCGCACTCACATCCGTGCGCAATGGCGGCAATGCGGAATCGGCCGCGATTCTGTGGACGGTGGCCAGCGGCCTGTGTGTGCTGGCGCTTTTCGTGCTGCTTGCAGGCGTTGCGTGGGGCTGGCGGCGGCTGGTGTTGTTTCCGGCACCGTACAAGTCGACCGATGGGCGCGCCAATGTGATCAATCGCTGGTGGTACATTGCACTTGTGCTGGGCACAACGGCCGTGTATGCACTGTACACGATTCTGTACGCGACCGGGCCGGAAGGCTGGCACGCCAACAACAGCCAGTTCAACCAGACGTGGCTCACGATGGGCCTGGCCGATGGCCTGTTGCTGCTGTTGATTACGCCGCTGGTGTTTTTCTTCATCAATGCCGATGGTAGCGCATCGACGGCAACGGCGTTTGAAATGATGGCGCCGGCAGAAACACTGCCCACGGCCACCACCAACGCGCCAATCAACTCGGACGGGTGGCGCCTGTAAATAATTGCCGGCTATTAATTTGTGGCGCCGCACGTACACAACAACATTCGTTTCCCACCGCCGGCACGCGTGGATGCTGCATGGGCGTCGCGTCCTCTGCCTCCAGCGCCGTCCCGAAACGAAACCTGCATGGCGAAGTGCCCGTAACCATCGACGAGATTCTGGCCGTGGTGAAAACCGGCGATTTGCTGTTTTTTCGCGGCAACAGCTGGACGTCGTGGCTGCAACGGCTCACGCTATGGAGCAACTACTCCCACGTGGGCATGGTCGAATGGCGCGTGCTGCCGGGCCACACACACGCCACGGCCTGCTTGTGGGAATCCGTGGGCCACCTGGATGCGCACCAATGCGTGCTGCACGGGCGCTGCAAAAGCGGCGTGCGGTTGGTGCGGCTGGCGGATCGCATTGCGGACTACGCGGCGGGCACGTGGGATGGCGAAACGCCCATCTGTTTGATCCACCTGCATGCGCGCAGTGCCGAACGGCGCGCGGAAATGGAGCAATTGATGCAGAAATTCATCTCGGACGCGTGTGGCGATTCCTATTCGACACACGTGCTCGACATGCTGCGCTCGCAAATCCCCGTCGTGCTGGGCCCGGCCCACATGGGCCATCTGGCCGGCTACACGTGTAACCAGCTGGTCACGGCCACGCTGGTGCGTATGCGCGCATACAGCATTCACACGCCGGTGGAGAAAATCTCGCTCAATGGCCTCATGGACGGCTCCCTGTTGGAAGAATGGCACGAATATGGCATGCTGGACCAGACAAACTATCACTTTATCGTACGCCGCGGCCCGGCCTCGTTTGTGTAAACTCGCCCCCTACACAAAAAACGCCGCGCCGGCACCCGCCATGGGCCGCGGCCGTGGCTCGAGACCCTGCACCACGTAGCGCACAATCTCCCGATAGAAATCCGCGCGCGCAGCCGCCGCAAACGCGGGCGTGCGGGCCTTTGCGTGCTCAATCACGTCCGGATGCGCGCCGCCGGCGGCAATCATGTTGTCGATGGAAATGGCCTCGTCCAGCAGCCGCAGCCACGCCACCAGCGCGTCAATGAATGAATTGTACCAGTATACGCACCCATCGTACGCCAGCTGCCATCCGTTGAACATGTACACGAGATACGGCTGCATCGACGACATGCGCTGCACCTCGTCCACGTCCATTTCCACTTCAAACCGGCCGAAATACAGCGCCCACTCGCATCCGGGCGACGAACGCGACAGCATATCGAAGAAATCGTGCGCACAAATGGCGAATTCGAGCGTGTCGCGCTCGCCCAGATGGATTTCGCGCCGGATCACTGTTGCCGGAATCGCGTGCATGTGTGCGTTGATGCCCGCCATGTATGCCTCGCCCACCGATTTCGCCACAATGCCGGCGTCGGTGGCCGTAACCGTAGGGAATTGGAGCCGGTACAGTTCGCGATCGCCCGGCCGCACGTGCAGCTTCATCACCAGGCGCTTCAGGGAGGGCGCCACATCACGAAACGACGTGCGTTCCGATTGGCGCGTTAGCCACTCGCGCATGCGCGCAGCGGCGTCGGCATCGCGCGGCGGCGCATCGTTGTTGTCGCCAAGCAGGCAGCGCGCCTCGATTAGCCGCCGCTGGAAGCCAAGCAGCGTGGGCCACACAATCTGCAGAAACGTTGGCGTCGCCATCCATTCGTCCGTGGCGCCCGGCACCGGCCGGCAATAGATGTCGTCGAGATCAAAGATGCCGCGCGTGCCCGTTTCATGCACAAGCCGCGCACACACGAATTCCAGCAACTCGACAAGGCCCACCAGGTCGGCATTGTACAACTGTTCGGAAAATGCCGTGCGCGTGATTTGCAGCGCGTCAATGACGTCGCGCATCGATGCCGATAGCACGGGCCGCGCACAATTGGCCGACCACGCAATGGATTCGACGCGAATGGCATCGACGGCCGCGTGTGGCCGCAGCAGCGCCGTGATGCGCAGCGTTGCCAGCACCACCAGCTCGCCAATGCACACGGGATAGTCGCTGTCGTTGGAGTAGTTTTGCGCACTAAGCGTATCGGGCAGCGTGACGGCCAGCGCGCGCCACAACTGCTCGCGCGCCACGCGCAAATCGTCCGCCGATAGCGTCGTGTCGCTGCATTCGAGAATGGCCGCCGTGCTATCAATGATGCGGCACACGGTCCATGGATCGGTGTTGGAGCGACCCGGATCGGCCGGCAACGTGGGCAGATGCTCGCACACAATGGCTACGTGGCCCAGCATGCAAAACCAGGGGCCGGTGGGTGCTTTGATACTGCCACATCACCATTTGCCGCCAAATGCAGGCGCCCGTTGCATCTGCGTATGGTAGTGGCGGCGAAGAAGACGAGGAAGCATACGAATTCGAGCTGGACGTGTCGGGCGCACGCATTTCGGCCAGCCAGACGAAATTCATGCGCCCGTTGATGGGCGGCACGCTTATTGCGGCCCCACGCAAGCGGCGGCGCAACCCGCCGGCATCGCCGCGCGACCGCGAGCGTGATCGCGACGCGGATGCAAGCGAAATGCCACCCGTGCCGATGCCGCCGCCGGGCCCCGTGCCGCCGGCCTTGTTTGAGTCGGAATGGTCGCGCAACGTGGAAAGGATGCTGGGGCCCAGCAACGGCATGGAGGCGTGCTTTTCGTGCCGCGCAATACGCGGCAACCAGCTGCTGCCGCCGGCAGCGCGCACGGGGCTCGACATGATGACGTCGCTGCTGCGCACGGCCACGTCGGGCGCAACCTACATTGCGCTGGCGCGCGAGATGCACATTGTGTTTACGCAGCATGTGCGCGACCCCATGAATCGCATGCGGCGCGAGGGCGAGGAAATGTGTCCCGACTGGCTGCCGCGCGACATCTACGACCACTTTTTCACGCCGTACCACCGGCGGCTCGATGCCGTGCAAAGCCAGGCCAACCGCGTGATGATGCTGGAAACGGCGCTGGCGAAAACAGAGCAGTTTCTGCTCTATGAAGAATCGCGGCTGGCCGATGGGACACTGGTGCAGGTGCCGCGGCCCGAAATGGTGGCCATGTTGATTCGCACGTCGGGCGAGCTATCCAAGCTGTATGCGCAACGCCAGAGCTCGTTTTCGCTGGCCGCCGCCGATGCACCCACCACCACAACAGCGGCGGGCATTACCGATTCGCGCCGCGCACTAATTGGCCCGGCTCCACGGCGCCACGCGTAACCGGCTATTAAAAGTTTGAAATAGCGCGCAATTCACGACATTGCCCCCTCCGTTTCATCATGTTTAGCACGCCGGCAATCACGATGGCGGGCATGCAGGGCGGTGCGCCAACGTTTTCGCCGTGGCCGATGCCGGGCCCCAACTACTCGATGGCGCCGCCCATGGCGCCGCATCCGGTGGCAATGACGCCAGACTCGTTCAACCAGCCATCGGGCGCGTCGTGGGAGTCGGATGTGCCCGTGATGGCCAATGCACGCGCGGCCTTCAGTGATCACAACAAGGGCCTCGAGGCGGGCGACTACATCTGGACGCTGGCGCCCGTGCCCGGCTCCGTGGAGGAACGCCGCCTGTTCCAGGAGGGACGCGTGCGCCCCTTCAACATTGCGATGGCCAACCTGTGGTTGCGCGAGAAATGCAAGGAGGCAAACGATTGGGTGGCCAAGAATCTGACGAGCGACCCGCTGGCCACGGCATGCGAGTTTGAGTTTGAGCGCGCGCGGCACGATCCCAACTCGACCATTGGCCGGCGCAGCGAGGAAGTGCGCGCGCTGCTGGCGTATCGCACCAGCGCTGGCGTGCGATCGCGGCTGGTGGCGCTGGGCGCCAACATGACGCAGCCCAACATGGTGACGTCGACAAATCTCGAGCTGGGCGGGTCTCTCAGTGCGTCGCAAAACGACACGCAGGTGGCGTGGTGCGTGGCCGGTTCGGCACAAACACGCAACATCTGGGGCCTGTCGGCAATTGTGGGGCGGCATCTGTGGGTTTTGATCAAGCGGACCGAGGATGGCGTGTTCCAGCTGGAGCCCTACATGCACGACGGGCTTAGCGACCTGCTGCCGCCCGGCGCGGGCATGTACCGGGGCGCGAATGGCGACTTTGAGCGCGCGGCGTACTACTACATTGGCGTGGTGTCGGTGCGCGGGCGCGTGACAGTGCGCGACAGGCTGGCGGTGGAGGCCGCGTGGAAGCCCAAGACGCTGGCTACGGCGCATTCGGCAGCCAACATGCTGGAACTGATCAATGTGACGGTAGCGCCGTCGCATCACGGGCTGTATATGTTTCATTTGTATTAAAACGTCGGGCGGCGCCATTCTGTCACTTGCTCCTGTTGCCATTGTTGCAATGCTGTCGACAATCACGCCATCGTTTGGACCCAATCACTACGGCAGCTCGGGCAGCAACCGTAAGAATGAGTCGCAGATTGTCACGCAGGGGCTGGTTACGTTCAACGTGGGCAGTGGCGAACGCTGGCTCAAGCAGCGCATGGACGATCCCAACCCGAAGCGCTTTGCCACCAACTTTGCCTTCAACAACGACGCCTATGGCGCCGTGCACATGCAGCAGTTCCAGTTGATGCTTGCGGATCCGGAGCGAGCCAAGCAGGACATGATCAAGTCGCTGGGCATGTTTGTGCCCGATTCTTCCATCATTGAGCCGCTGGCCACTTTCAACGGCTTCGACCCGCAAAAGCGATCGCGCCAGGAGATTGAGAAGCGGCTGCAGCCCATTGGCTTTGCCGCGTCCAGTCACACCTACGGCGAAATGTCACAGGTCAAGAGTGGCATTGCCGCCATTGTGCGGGGCTCTATCTCGACGCAAAACACGGGCGTCAGCATGTTTTTCCCGGGCCAGCTGCTGCGCTGGATGGCGTATCCCATGCGCGACACGCCCGAGGACAGGGCGGAACTCAAGCGCTTCATGGACGAGCGCCACCGCGTGGGCGCCATCACCAGCAGCCAGCCTGCGAACCGTTTTGCGCCGCGCATCGAGCCCTTTGACTATGCGCGCGATTCGCGCCACTATCTGCAGAGTGTGATCCGCAACGCACTGGATGCCGCATCTGCATCGCCTGCGGCAGCGGCAGAATTGTTCAACTTTGCCGTGCTGGAGAATCCCGCGCTGCAGGCCAACAAGTCACACGAGGATCTGCTGGCCATGCGCGCGATTCGCAGCGCATATCTGACATATGCCGTGCTATTGACTGTCGATATTCGTACCAACAATACGACTAATGCACTTACGGAGGCGCTTACCAAGGGCACACCCGTCGCGCAACGCACGGTGGTCCAGATCATTCCACATTTGCGCATTCTGTTTGGCCTTGATCCATATCCCGTGACGGGAGGCGTTGCGGCCGCCAACACCGACAAGATCACACGACAAATCGCCAAGCTGGCCGAGGAGATGCATTTTGTCGCCATTGACACAATCATGCAGGCGGGTAGCAAGGTTGTTGCGCAATCGATTGGCTTCAGCAAGCCTGGCGGCCGTGCAGACATTGTCGTGTAAAAAAAGCAATGCTATATAAACGAGCCGGGCGCGTCCAAATAGCACAATCCGACGCACCATGACGGCGCTTGTGGAAGTGGGCGCACATGCACGCAAGCTGCGCACGGGACCGCACCGGATGGCGCCCGTGGCGGCCCTGATTGCGGCCGCAAACTACGTGCGATCGGAAGAGTTTTTGCCCGTGGGCGACGAATACGTGCCGTTTACGCTGCTGGAGGCGGCCGGCGGCAGATCGGAAGAGCACACGTCTGAACTCCAGTCACACCATCCA
>ERZ795059.2176-NODE-2176-length-20636-cov-5.575385_pt1 | contig 20636 bp, 22 predicted proteins | sample MGYA00375143_ERZ795059 | MGnify/ENA primary metagenome ERZ795059 (study PRJEB30188, sample SAMN05720168) | activated sludge metagenome | isolation source: Anaerobic digester | place: USA | collected 2015-01-07 ... | reverse complement strand
TACTTTTAATTTAACGGGAGTTATGCCTGAAACGGCAAAAACGGTAGATTTGACCGTTGCAAGCGACGATACTACAATTAAAAATAAAGTTAAAGATTTTATTAAAGGATTTAACGATATTTATTTGACAATAAAAAACAAATCTACTTCAGATAAACTCGGTAGAGGTGTATTTACAAGCGATGCAACAGCACAAAGTATGTTACGTACTTTAACAACTACTGTTATGAATAATGTTGGCACAGCCAGTGATTCTACTTATAACAGATTATCTTCACTTGGTATTACTTTTGACCCTACAAGCGGACTTACTTTTGCAGACGAAACGAAATTTACACAGGCAATTAGCGAAAAACAAGATGCTGTTGCTTCAATTTTTAATTCCTCAGAAGGTATTGCAACAAAATTATATAGTACCGTTAATAACTATTTGGGGTCAACAGGCGTTATTGCAAATGTTAAAAACTCGTATGATAATAACATTAAATATTTAACGGATAAAATAACAAGCGTTCAATCCAGAATAGATAAAAGCAGTGAAAATTTAAGGAAGAAGTATCAAGAGATGCAAAATCAATATGCTGCATTAATAAATAGTCAAAATATGTTAAGTTCACTTTCCGGCTACTAAGGGATGGATCAAAATATAACTAAAATTATTTGTGAGATCAAGATTTATTTTGATAAAATTGATAAATGTCTTGATAATATGGATGGGGATAGCTACATTGAAAATAATGGTAAAATAAGCGATTATTTAATTGAAGTTAAAAAATTGTTTGATTACATTAAAAATAATTATCCCCCAATGTATTTAACAAAAGCAAAACAAGAAATTGATTCTTTTACTAAACTTTTGAATAAAAAGTTCGATAATGTTATTAGAATTAAAAATGAAGAGTTAAAAGAATTAAGCAAAGAAATTAACTCGATGCAAAACCAAAAAAAGATTTCGAATTATAGGTGATAAAATGGATATTAAAGGTATTGGTTCGCAAATAAACGCAAATACGGTTGTAAAAGCATATACACCCACACCGGTAGAACAAAGTACAGCGGTAACTCAACCTAAATCTAATCCTACAGATACAATACAAATTTCTAAAGAAGCTCGTTTAAAACAAAATGGCGAGGTTTCTTCACTTCAAAGTAAAAATTATACTGATAAATTAAATTCGGGTTTTTACAATAGCAAACAAGTTGCCAGTGTTATTGCCGAAAAAATGTTTGTAGAACTTTCTAAAATGTAATCTTTTCTTTAGTAGCAATTTCCCTTCCTTTATAAATTAAATGTATTATTAATATTGCAATTATTATACAAATTAATTAATATGCATTAGTAGATTTATTCAATTTTAGCGAGATAAGATTGTCAAGTGATATACAGAATAATAAGTTACAAATTTTAGGAAAACTTGCGGCAAGTTTAGCTCACGAAATAAGAAATCCCTTAAGTGCATTAAAACTTAATTTAGATTATTTAAACTTAAGTAAAAACGAATTAAGCAACGATTTAATAGAAAGTATAGAAGCCTGCAAAGAAGCAACCGAAAGAATCCAAATAATAATGGAAAATACTTTAGATTTTGCCCGAAAGTCGCACCACGAATCGGATGAATTTTCTATTTTAGAGTTATATAATCGTGCTATAATTTTATTGGAAGGCTCTGCCAAAAAAAAGAATATCGAAATTTTATTAAATCATGGAAATAATTTACCCTTATTAAATATTGATAAGAATAAAATTATTCAAGTTATAGTTAACTTAATAAATAATGCTATAGATGCCAGTTATAATAATAGTAAAATTGACGTAAATATTAATTGCGAAGAAAATTTTGTGGTTTTTTCTGTACAAGATTACGGAATTGGGATTAAAGATGAGGATAAACCGAAAATTTATAACGATTTTTATACCAATAAAGAAACCGGTACTGGTTTGGGCTTAAGTGTATGTAGAAGCATTCTAAAAGAGTTTAATGCAGAATTAAGCTTTGAAAGCAAAGAAGAAAAAGGGAGCCGTTTTTATGTTAAATTTCCGTTGAAATAAGTTGAGGAAAATAAATGAAGGTTAGAATTTTAATAATTGATGATGATAATTTAATTTGTTTATCACTAAAAAAGGTGCTAATTAAGTTAGATTATGATGTTGATATATGTATGGATGGCGGTAAAGCAGTAGAGATGGTAGAACTTTTTCAACCGGATATAGTTTTATTGGATTATTATTTAACCACACATAACGGTTTGGAAATATTAAAAGAATTACAAAAAAAATTTGCGGATATTCCGGTAATTATGATAACGGCTTATAGTGATGTTACTATTGCGGTAACTGCAATGAAAGCTGGTGCATACGACTTTTTATTAAAGCCTGTTGAATTGGAAAATCTTTCATTCGTTTTGGATAGATGCAGTAATCATTTAAAGATGAGAAAAGAAGTTGATACTTTAAGGTCTCTTGTTGATGGCGATACAATGACAAGAGAAATGTTTGGTAAAAGCAAATTAATAAATAAAGTATTAAAAGATGTCGAAAAACTTGCCGAAAGTGATGATACAACAGTTTTGTTGGAAGGAGAAAGTGGTACCGGCAAGGAGGTTTTTGCTAAATATATCCACCAATTAAGTCCAAGAAAAAAGAAAGTATTTATTTCAATAAATTGCGGTTCAATACCAAAAGAGTTGGCTGAAAGCGAATTGTTCGGTCACGAAAAAGGAGCATTTACCGGGGCTTCTCAAAAAACCAAACTTGGTAAATTTGAACTTGCCGATGGTGGAACAATTTTATTGGATGAAATAGGCGAACTTAGTTTAGAAATGCAGGTTAAGTTATTAAGGGTATTACAGGAAAGGAAATTTTACAGATTGGGCGGCGAAAAGGAAGTTTCGGTGAATGTAAGAGTAATAGCCGCTACAAACAAAAATTTGGAAGAAGAGGTAAAAAAAGGAAATTTTAGAGAAGACTTGTTTTATAGAATTAACGTGGCAAAAATTACGATTCCGCCCTTACGAGAAAGGAAGGAAGATATAATTGTTTTAGCGTATTCTTTTATTAACGAATTTTCTAAAAAATTTAATAAACAAATAATAGAAATTGACGATAAAGTTATTGAATTATTAAAAAATCAGTATTGGAAAGGGAATATAAGGGAATTGCGTAATGCATTTGAACGAGCCATGTTAATGATTGAAGGGAATAGGTTAAAAGAGAGTCATTTTAATTTTTTAAACTTAAACAAAGATGATATAAAAGAAAAAGGCGAATTTGTTTTACAAATACCGCCTGAAGGAATATCTATTGATGTAGTTGTAAAAACTTTAATTCAAAAAACTTTAGAAATTACAAAAGGAAATCAAGTGCGAGCGGCTAAAGTGCTTGGTTTATCAAGGTCAAAGTTGCGGTATCGGATGGAACAATTAAATATAGAAGTAACTAAACAAATACAATAAAATTTCGATTATTAACATTATATTATTTTATAATTCGTAAAAAAGTATTATTTTACACAACAATATTAATAGATTGTAAAACAGGCGAGTGCGTATGGAAAATTTTTCTGACGAATTAAAAATAGCAATTGAAGGGTTAAAGGATGCAGACGCTTCCGTTAGACGAGCTTCGGCTGAATCAATTGGTTTTATGAATGATGTTCCGGAAATTGTAATTAAACAATTAACCGGAAGATTGGCAGATCCCGATAAAGGTGTAAGGGATGCAGTTTCTTTTGCTCTAATAAATTTAGATTCACCGGTTATAGGTGAATTGGTCGTTCCGTTTGTCTCTTCTACAGATATTTCGATACGCAACTTAGCAGGTGAAGTATTGCTAAAAAAAGGTTTATCTGTTGTTGATAGTATGCTTGGTTATATTGATAAGGGAGATGATGATGATAAAAAATTTGTTATCGATATTCTTGGCTTAATAGGAGATTTAAAACCGGCTTCAAAAATTTCCGAAGTATTAAGACAAACAGAAAATGAAAACGTTGTTTTGGCTTGTATTGAAGCATTGGGAAATATTAAATGTGAAACGGCTGTACCGCAAATAATTAGTTTTTATGAGGTTAGCGAATTATACGGACCAACCATAATTGAAGCTTTAGGTAAAATTGGCGGAAATGAAGCTTTAAATTTTATTATGGATAAATACGATACTGTTGATGAACTTACAAAATTTTCGATGATTGAAAGTATTGGATTGATAGGAGATGCCGAGTCGTTCTTTAAATTATTATCCGATTTGAAAAATTTAAGCGGACCAACGGCATGGGCTGCTATTGAAACATTAAATACGTTAAAAGATAATTTTCAACTTGATGTACCTTTTGACGAACATATTAAAAATGCGGTTCTAAAAACTTTAATTGAAGCCGATGTTAGATTTAAACGTGCTGCTAGCAATTTAATTACGGTATTTAACGATAAAGAGGTTATTGAAGTTTGTTTGAAAATTTATGGTGAAGACCAAGAAATAGATGATAATATTAAAACCAAGTTTATTGAAAACGCAAAAGTATTTTATTCTAAGTTACCTAATTATATTAAACAAAATCCTACAAACTTAAAAGAATTATTAGATTTATTTAAAGAAATTTTAGAAATTGAAGGTGGTAACGCATTACGTGAAGTATCACAAATTGAGTTTTATAATTTAACCGAAATATTCACGTTAAATTTAGATAACCCTGCAGAAGAAATTAGGCGAACATGTATTGAGATGTTGTTTTATCTTAATCCCGAAACGGCTTTTATGTTTTTGGATACAATAATAAATGATAATAATATGTGGAATAAAATGCGAGTTGTCGAAATATTGGAGTATTTTGATGATCCGAGAGGAATAGAAGCAATTAAAAAATTAGCCGAAGACCCCGAGGAAATGGTAAGTGAAAAAGCAAAAATCTTGTTGCAAAACAAGCAATAATTACTAATGATAGGTGATAAATATTATGATGAATCAGTTTTCCAGTTCTTCGAATAATAAGCCGTTCCCTCAGTTTAATTTTGGGTTTTCGTCCAAATCGGAAGCAAAACTATCTGATCTGACTTTTGAAGAATGGAGAAAATATATATACGATTTGTGCGGAATATATTTTCAAGATAATAAAAAGTATTTGTTAGAAAGTCGATTACTAAAGCGAATGAGCTTTTTAAATATCGACTCCTTCGAGAAATATTTGGAATATATAAAGTTTAACCCCAATAGGGAACCGGAGCTAAAGTATTTATACGAAGTTATAACAATTAATGAAACTTTTTTCTTTAGGAATCAGCCACAGCTGGATGCTTTGGTAACTACCGTGGTTCCTCAGTTAATGAGTTCACCGTATAAATTAAATAAAACAAAATTACGAATATGGTCTGCTGCATCCTCTTCGGGCGAAGAAGCATACTCTACCGCAATGATACTTAATGAACTTATTAAGCCAAAATATCCGGGTCTTTCTATCGAAATTGTAGGAACCGATATTAACTATCAAGTAGTTGAGACTGCTAAAAGCGGAATTTATAAAGAATATTCAATCAGAAATACCCCGGCTTATTATTTAAAAAAATATTTTAAAGCATCTGGCGGCACATTTGAACTAGATCCTAATATAAAAAGAATGGTTAGTTTTAAAATTTTAAACTTGTATGATGATGCTGCTATGCGTGCCATGACAAATTTTGATATTATATTTTGTGCCAATGTTTTAATTTATTTTGATTTGAAATCTAAAATTAAGGTGGTTTCACATTTATATAATTCATTAATTAGAGACGGGTATTTATTTATTGGTTATTCCGAAACTTTACACGGAATTTCAAAAGCATTTAAGCTAATAAGTTTTCCAAAAACAATTGGATATAAAAAGGAGTAATTTTTCATGAAAAAAGTAATTTTAATAGCCGATGATTCACCGACTATAAGGAAGTTTGTAACTTTTTCGTTAACAATGCAGGGTTTTGAAGTTATATCTGCTATTGACGGTATGGAAGCAATGGAATTACTTCCTAAGTATAAAGTAGATTTGGTTATAACCGACTTAAATATGCCCAATATGGATGGTTTTGAATTAATTAAAACAATACGACAAAACGAAGACTATAAAGATATTCCTATTATAATTTTATCATCTTTAGCCGGTAGCGAAGAGATAGAACGAGGGATGAGTAGCGGAGCAAACTCGTATATGGTTAAGCCGTTTGACCCTAAGAGAATTCAATATGAAGTAGCAAAATATTTAAATTAACGGAGAAATTATGGATTTAAAGTTTTTGGTTGTTGACGATTCGGTTACTATGCGAAGAATAGTAATTAATTCGCTTAAAAATTTGGGCTATCAAAATTACGTAGAAGCAGCTGACGGAAGTGAAGCTTTAAGTAAATTGCAAGCCGATGATTCCATAAATTTTGTTATTACAGACTGGAATATGCCGGTTATGTCCGGATTGGAACTAACTAAGGCAATTCGTTCTGACGGAGTTTTAAATAAAATTCCAATTTTAATGGTAACTACACGCGGTGTTAAAGAAGATATTGTAGAGGCATTACAAGCACGTGTTAATAATTATGTAATTAAGCCCTTTACACCCCAAATATTAAAAGAAAAGATTGAAACAATATTAGCAAATAATTAGAGGTACAAATGCAAAAAATTGGCGGAAACATGTCAGAAGTTTTTTCAAAACTTAACGACTTGAAGAATGTATTTAAGTTTGGCGAGAAAATTGTACCTATAATACAAAGTTTGATTGAATTTATGAAGGAAATAGTTCCTTTAATAGAAAGCATTAATGCCTTGATAACCGAAAGTACTGCACAAATGCCGAAGGCTTCTAATCAAATTAGTAATGTTACGTCTCAGACCGAAATGGCTACTACCGAAATTTTGGATATGGTTGATAAAATTACAAACCAACTTTCCGAGATGGATGCCGTAATATCGGACTATGATGCAAAACAAAGCAGAAGCAACGAAATTAAGGCAATTGTGCTTAAAAAGTATGGTAACGATACAGAGTTGATGTCTTTATTAAAAGAATATATCGAACTAAACAATTATCAAACTGCATTCGAAAAGTTTAGAGAAATTTTAGTTCAGGCAAATAACGATCTATTCCAAATTACTCTTTCACTTCAAGTTCAGGATATTACTTCACAACAGTTAGCTGCCGTAAATCATTTGATTGATTCGGTAAATTTAAAATTAACTTCTTTAATTAAAGAAATTGACCAATCCGATATTAGAGAAGATATTAAGGTAATAGGAATAGAGGCACCTATGGGGGCAAATTTTGACCCGAATGCCAGATATGATAAATCAGAATCCCGCCAGCAAAATGTAGATAAGATTGTAAACCAAACTAAACAACAAACTTCGCAAGAAGAAATTGATAAACTATTTTCATAGACTATGAGCGACGAATATTCATTATTAAACGATCCGGAGATGAAGGAAATATTCGAGAGTTTTATTGTTGAAACTCGAGAAATATTGGACGCTTTGGATTTAGATTTGGTTGAGTTGGAAAATAAACCCGAAGATAGCGATTTACTAAACAAAATATTTCGCTCGTTTCATACTATTAAAGGTACTTCGGGTTTTTTAGGGCTAATTAAGCTTCAAAAAGTTACTCACAGATGTGAAGACATTTTGAATAAGTTGCGGAAGGGGGACAACATATTAAACCTAATTATTATGGATGGAATTTTAAAAGCTTTTGATACCATTAAGCTTTTAGTTGATACCATAAATGAAACAAAAACTGAAAATGTTGAGGTAGAAGATGTTGTTCTTCAGCTTGAAGAAGTTGTAAAAATGATGGAAACAGGCAATTTTGTAAGCCAAACACCGATTGTAGAAGAACCTGTAATAGCTGTTCAATCGGATACAAAACAAGAAGATGTTATTGAAGATACCGATGAACTACTTGAAGACGAAGATATAATTGAAGAAGAGAAAATAGAGACAATAGCTATTGAACAAATACCCGGTACTAAACCTATTGTAAAACAAGTTGTTGAAACAAAATCAACCGAAACCAAAGCAGTTACTACTCAACAAAAAGGGGACAACACAATTCGCGTTGATGTGGAAAGGTTGGATTCTTTATTAAACCTTGTTTCTGAGTTAGTTTTGGGGCGTAATAGTTTAACTCAAATTAGCAATGATTTTGCATTGCAGTATGAAGGTACAAAATTATCTCGTGATTTGGCAGAAACGACTCGGCATATCGACCTTATGACTACCGATCTTCATTTGGCGATAATGAAAACCAGAATGGTTAAAATCGGAAAGGTCTTTAATCGATTTCCAAGGTTACTTCGCGATTTAAGTAAAGAGATGGGCAAACAGGTTCAGCTTGTTATTAAAGGGGAAGAAACCGAATTAGATAAAACTTTAATTGATGAAATTTATGATCCACTTGTTCACTTAGTTCGTAATGCGGTTGACCATGGGGTTGAATTACCGGATAGACGTGAAAAAGTTGGTAAAGATAGAACGGGAACCGTTATTTTAGCTGCCGAGCACGAAGGGAATAATATTATCATCTCAATAGAAGATGACGGCGGCGGTATTGATACCGAGAAGTTAAAAGAGAAAGCTATTAGTAAGGGGCTATTAACCAAAGAAGCCGCTGCAGAACTTTCAAAAACCGATGCTTTAAATATTATATTTTTACCGGGATTTTCAACAGCCGAGAAAGTTACAAATGTTAGCGGACGCGGTGTGGGAATGGACGTTGTAAAAACTAATGTTGCAAAACTTAGGGGTATTATTAATATTGAATCGGAAGTAGGCAAAGGAACAAAATTTATTATTAAACTCCCTTTAACCTTAGCAATTATTCAAGGTTTGTATGTTCAAATTAAAAACGAAATAATTGTAATACCTCTTAACTCGGTTATTGAAGTTGTACGAGTGCCAAGAAATCAAATTTATAAAGTAAATAAAGTTGATTGTATTAAACTTAGAGACAATGTTTTACCTTTAATAGATATTAGTAATGTTTTGTATAAAAAGAAAATTGATGAACATTCCGGTTGGCAGTATGTAGTAATTGTAGGAATAGCCGAAAAAAGGTATGGTATAAAAGTTGACCATTTAATAGGTCAAAAAGAAGTTGTTATTAAAAACTTAGGTAATTACTTAGGAAATGTTGAAGGTATTGCCGGAGCTACAATTATGGGAGACGGTACGGTTGTTATGATTGTAGATATTGGTGAAATGATACATAAACTTACGGATTAGTTGTGGGAAATATAAAAGCACTTATTGTAGATGATTCTGCATTTATGCGAAAGTCACTTTCAATTATGTTAAGTTCTGATACAGACATTGAAATTGTAGGAACTGCGAAGAACGGATTGGAAGGATTTGACCTTGCAAAAAAATTAAGACCCGATATAATTACATTAGATATTGAAATGCCGGTAATGGATGGTCTATCTGCATTAAAAAAGATTATGGCAGAGTGCCCTACAAGTGTAATTATGGTTAGTTCGCTTACAACAGAAGGAGCAGATGCTACCATTCAGGCAATGGAATATGGTGCGGTAGATTTTATTCCTAAAGAGATGTCTTTTGTTAGTGTTAATATAGTAAATATTCGTGAAGAGCTAATAAAAAAAATAAAAGCAATTGTTAAGCAAAAAAGTTTGCGAAGCAGATTGGAAAGATTGCAATCGCTTGGTGATAAAACAAAACCGATTACTTCCAAACAATCTTTAACAGTTCCCCGTTTGGGATATAAAGCTGTTGGTATTGGTATTTCTACGGGAGGTCCTTTATCTCTACAAAAGTTAATTCCGTTTTTAGACCCTAAAGCAAATGTTCCTTTTTTTATAGTTCAGCATATGCCTCCAAAATTTACAAAATCGCTTGCAGATAGGTTGAATTCGTTACCACCCATATCTGTAAAAGAAGCAGAGAATAACGAAATTGTAAAAAAAGGCTGGGTTTATTTAGCTCCCGGAGGTTATCATATGACCGTATATAAAAATGCTAAGAATGAAGATGTTATTAATATTTCGGATAAACCATCCGATACATTACATAAACCTTGTGTTGATGTAATGATAAAATCTCTATTGCGTGTGTATGGAAAGCAAACTTTAGGCGTAATAATGACCGGAATGGGTAAAGACGGTTTTGAAGCTATTAAAGAACTGAAATCGTTAGGCGGTTATTGTGTCGCTCAAAACGAAGAATCTTGTGTGGTTTATGGTATGCCGAAAGCTGTTGTTGATGCCGGATATGCGGATGCAATAGTACCCTTAGAAAAAATTTATGAAACTATAAATAAGGCTTTATAAAATGCAAGATGATTTTCAAGAAACCAGTTTTCGCGAGATATCGTATAGAGATGTTGATGCAGACGGAAACGTAATAAAAAGTGAAAAAGCCAAAATTATTGGTATGGCTAAAATTACTGTTGAAGAGGATAGCCACGGTGGAGTAAAATTAATTCTTAAAAAAGATGCCAACGATAATATTAAAGAAATAAAATTTGTTTGTTCTTGTGGTGAAACCAAATCCGTAATATTGGATTATAACGAAGAATAATATGCAAATGGTTATTTTTAGCCAAAAGATATTAAAACAAACGCCCGTTTTGGGCGTTTTTTCTTTTAAATAATATGGCAATAGGCTTAATAAATTTAATTTTTTGCAAAACTTGTGTTTTAAGTATATTTATTTAATTAATGTTTTATACAAAAAACATTAAATAGTTTAACTAAAAATTAAAACACTCACATAACTTTATTACAATATGTTTAAAGTTGATTAAATTGAAATAATATTGCAATAAAGTTATTTATTATTCTACATTATTTTTTAGACGTACCAATCCCCCAACCCCTTCTAAAGCCTATAGAATGGGGTCGCTTGACGAGTTAGTGCATTGTAATATAATAGGTTACGCTTGTGCTATTTATAGTTGTTTGTTTTGTCGTGTAAATTAACATGAATATAAATCCCCTTTTCGTAATAAATAAAAGAGAGGGATTAAGGAGTGAATGTTTAATTTTAAAGTGTAATAATTTACTTTCTATACAGCCCCAATGTTCTAAAAAAGAACACTACTTCTTTTCTAAGGTTTAGATAATTAAAGGGTGATAATCAGTTTATAAAGGGAATGGTTAATAATGTATAAGTTTACGAATGTTTGATAATCTGTTAAATATATCAAATTATCCGCATTAATTAATTATTTATGCTTAATATACTATAAAAACAACATACAGTTTATTAAAATAATTAATAACCCTTTTTAATTAATATATATTTAAATTGAATACAAAGATATCATTTGCTAAAAGATTTGCATTATAATTTTGGCATTAAGTTTGAATAATAATAGAAAAAATAGGTGTAATAATGCCAGGTGAAAGCGTAAAAATATTTGAAAGGTACTTAGATTACAGTACCGTAAAACAAAAGTTAATTGCAAAAAACATATCTAATATTAGCACTATAAATTATAAACGCGAAGATATGTCTTTTGATGATTATATGCGTGAAACCGAAAAAGCCGAATTAAAAACCAATACAGAAAAACAATTTGAATTTGGATTAAATATTAACGGAAATAATCCTGAAGATAAAGCGATAGTTAAGGATGATAATCCGGAAATGGAATCAAATTTTAATAATGTAGATGTTGATAAAGAAATGGCAGATTTAGCAAGAAATTCGATTATGTATAAATTTGCTTCTAGAAAAGTAGGTAATTATTATAAAAATTTACAATCAGTAATTCAAAGGGTACGATAATGCAAATAGGCGGAAACTTTAAAGCATTTGAGATTAGCTCATCCGGCATGAAACTTCAAAAAAAGAAGCTGGATTTGATTGCTGAAAACATAGCAAATACAAATACTACCAAAACAAGTGACGGAACTCCGTATAAAAGAAAAACAATTGAAGTATCCGAAAAAAACACTTTTCAAACAAAAATTGAAGATTTTGGTACAAATGCAATAATGCGAAACACCGGTGGTATGCACTTTTTAGAAACTCCTGGAATTAAAAATAAAAAAGATGATGAAGAAGCATTAAATATGGAAGTAGTAGAAGATAGAACACCCGGAGATAAAGTATATATGCCGGACCACCCCGATGCCAATTCAGAAGGATATTTAGAAATGCCAAACGTTAATATAGTTACCGAGATGGTTGATATGGTAGCTGCTACCAGAAGTTATGAAGCAAATTTAACAGCATTTAATGCATCTAAGCAAATGGCTAAAGATGCTTTGGAGATTTAACATGAAAATAATAAATACAAATATTGGTAATTATAACCCCTATGCAATAAATAGGGCAAATAATTCAAATATAACAAACAAAGCCGAGTTTCCGGATGTCGGAGAAAAAATAAGTAAAGAAGAAAAAGACTTTTTTACCGAGCTTTACCCTGAAAACAAAACGGAAATTGTTGACTATCATTTTTACCAGAAAAGCGGTAAATTAAGTGGTTTAACAAAAGGATCATTATTCGATAGAAGAGGATAATATGAATGTTAACGGAATAATGAAAATTGCCAATAATCTATCTCGCATGCAAAATGCAGGCGGAATAAGTCCGGCTCAAGGAACGGATTTTGACAAAATGTTTATGGGGGCATTAGATACTAAAAATAACGAAATGAATAATTCGTTAAATAATTTAGTTGAAGGAATTAATCCTAATAGCGGAAATGCTACGTCAATTTCCAATACGGTAAATAATAATATTAGAAATAACGGAATGGGATTGCCGAACTTTGATAATTTAGTTGGTGAATTTATTGAATCGGTAAACAAACAACAATTTGATTCTACTACTATTGCTACTAAATTTGTTAACGGTGAAGATGTTGAACTTCATGAAGTAATGATTGCCGGTGAAAAGGCAAAAACCAGCTTGGATTTATTGGTAGAAATAAGAAATAAAACAATTGATATGTACCGTGAATTAACGAGATTACAAGGCTAATGGAAAATAATAAATCGAACTTTGGCTCAATGCTTGCAATTTTTAACAAGCTTTCTTTACAACAGCGAATGTTGTTGGGCGGTGTAGTTGTAATTACATTAGTGCTTTTAGGCTTTGTAGTTTTTGTGTTTAACGAACCTACTTATAGTACATTATTTACAAATTTGGCACCCGAAGACGCAAATAAAATTGTAGAAGTATTAAACGGGCAAAAGGTACCGTATAAACTGGAAGACGGCGGAAGTACTATAAAAGTGCCCAAAGAAAAAGTTTATGAGATGAGACTTGTTGCCGCAGGCAAGGGAATACCGAGTAGCGGAATAGTTGGTTACGAAGTATTTGACCAAAACTTGATGGGTATGAGCGAGTTTATGCAAAAATTAAATTATAAACGAGCAATAGAAGGTGAACTTTCCAGAACAATTATGCAACAAAGCGGTGTAGAAGGAGTAAGAGTGCATATTGTGGTACCCGAAAAAAGTTTATTTAAAGAGGAAGATAGACCTCCTACGGCATCCATTGTGTTAAAATTAGCACCCGGTTTTACCCCTACTGTGCAAAATATAACTGCTATTAGTAATTTAGTTGCAAGCAGTGTGGAAGGGTTACAAGCAAGTAAAGTAACAATAATTGATAGTAGAGGACGATTACTTTCTAAAAACGATGATGAAAATTCCGTATCTTTTGTATCTGCAAAACAATATGAGATTAAAGGGACTATTGAAAATTATTTAGCAAATAAAGCTCAAGCAATTTTAGATAACGTTTTGGGTTACGGAAATTCGATTGTTAAAGTGAATGTAGATTTGGATTTTGACCAAGTTGAAAAAACAATGGAAACTTATGACCCCGAAACCCAAGTCGCTATATCCGAACAAACGGTAAAACAACAAACCGGCGGAAAAAGTGTGGGCGATAGTACGGGTACTACAAGCGAAAATGCCACTACAAATTATGAAATTAGCAAAACTATTGAAAGAGTTATTCAAGGTACCGGAAATATTAAAAGAATTACATTAGCAGCGGTAATTAATGGTTTGACCAGAGAAGTTAAAACCGGTGATAAAGTAGAAAAAGTTATTGAGCCGCGTCCCCAGGCACAATTACAAAAACTGGAACAAATTGTAAAGCAATCGGTAGGAATTAATGAGACACGTAACGATATTGTTACCGTAGAAAGCATTCCTTTTGAAACAAATGTGGGAGACGATGCTGAACTGACTGAAGGAACACCATTTAATATTCAAGACTATTCCAATATCATCGTTTTATTTGTAGCTGTAGGTGCTTCTTTATTTATTCTTAAAGGATTGATGAAAAAACTTCAAAACGAAAAGATTTTAATTGGAACGGTTAGTTATAGAGACGAAGCGGTAAGTGATTTAAGCAGTTATAACGGAGAAGGAGGGAGCGGTGGAGGTCCCCCACAATTAGGTAGTGGGGCACATAAAAAGAAAGCATTGTTAGATATTGGCGATATTGAAGACGAAATTACCGATGCAGCTGCAGAAAAGAAAGTAAGACAAGATAAAATTGTAAATTATGCTCAAAAAAATCCGACTGAAGCAGCAAAATTAATAAATTCATGGTTGAGAGAAGATGAGTACTAAAAGCAAAAATCTAAAAAGTAAAGACCTAACCGTTAATGATTTAACAGGAGTTCAAAAGGCTGCATTATTAATGATAGCATTAAATGTTGAGACGGCATCTTTGCTTTTTAAACAACTTGATCCAATGGATGTTGAGGCTATATCTGCTGAAATTTCGCAGGTTAGAAACGTGCCATCACATGTAGTTGATCAGGTATTAAGCGATTATTATGCTTTGATAACTGCTCAGGAGTATGTTGTTGAAGGCGGAATTGATTACGCACAGCAAGTGCTTGAAAAATCTTTCGGTCTTGCAAAGGCAATGGAAATTATTGAAAAAGTTAAAAATTTAACAACATTACGCGGTTTTGACGTGTTAAAAAAAGCTGATTCAACACAGCTTGTTAACTTTTTAAATAAAGAACACCCGCAAACAATAGCATTAATACTATCTCACTTAAATCCGGATCAAACAGCAGAAGCTATAAAAGAATTACCGGATGAATTGAGAAGTGAAGTTGTTTTTAGAATTGCTACACTTGGTAAAATTTCTCCTCAAACTTTAAAACAAATAGAAAAAGTAGTTGACGAACTTGCCGGATTCTCCATGAATCAAAGCATGAGTAAATTGGGCGGTCCTAAAAGTGTTGCTACAATATTAAATAGAACTAACGTTACTTTAAGTAAAGATATAATTGCAGGAATAGAAGAAAAAGACCCCGAAGTTGCTTCCGAAATTAAACGGCTTATGTTCTTATTTGAAGATATTATTCACTTACAAGATAAAGATATTCAACGAATTCTTAAAGAAGTTGATAGAAAAGACTTAGGATTTGCATTAAAAATTGCGGATGAAAAAGTTTCAACTAAAATTTATGCTAACATGTCTGAACGTGCTGCCGATTTATTGAAAGAAGAATTGCAGTTTATGGGTCCTGTTAAACTTAAAGAAGTTGAAGCAGCACAAGCTCGTATAGTTGATGTTATTAAACAACTTGAAGAACAAGAGGAGATAACAATTAGCTTCCGTGGCGGTTCGGAGGAAGTATATGTCTAACGTTATTAAAGTAGGTTCGGCATCAAAAGGACTTAAAGTTGTTGTTCCCGGAGCTGCAAACGCAGAAAAAAATATTCAAGAGTATTATAAAGAAGAAGAAAATAAATTTAAAAAAGAACTTGAGCGGGTGTATCAACAAGGTTTTGATGAGGGGTTTGTTGCTGCCCAAAATCAATTGGAACAAGAGTTTTCTAATCAACTGATGTCTAAAAGTGAGGAATTTTATGCTATTTTATCCGGAATTGAAGAAAGAGTTCAATCATTAGAAAATTCATTTGAAAAAATTGTTATTGATGTTTCTTCAAAAATTGCACAAAAAATAATAAATAGGGAAATAGAAAACAAATCGATTATCGAAAATACTTTACGTAACTCAATCGGTAAAGTTTTGGGTGCAACCGGAATAGTTGTTAGGTTACATCCTGCAGATTACGATTTACTTAATGAAGGAGATTTTATTGTTACATTAAATAATAGTTTTAATAAATTAAAATTTGAAACTGATGACTCGATTGAAAGAGGGGGCGGATTAATAGAAACCGAGATAGGAAGTGTTGATGCAAGAATTAGTACGCAATTAAACGAAATTTTAAGTGCACTTGAAAATAGTTTAAATGAAAATTTAGGAAATTAAAAATTGGACATTTCTGCAACATATATCGAAAAATACGATAGAATAATTAATAACGTTGATTTAATAAAAATTAATGGAAAAGTAACCGATGTTATTGGTTTGGTTATTATTTCTATTGGTCCTAATGTGGCAATAGGCGAAATATGTGTAGTTGTTGATAGAAGCGGAAGGGAAGTATGTAAAAGTGAGGTTGTAGCTTTTAGAGAAGGAAAAGTATTATCTATTGCATTAGGGGAAGTAGAAAATATATCTCCGGCTTGTACAATTTGTGCAACCGGTAAAAGCTTGATGATAGGTGTTGGAAATAGTTTGTTAGGTAGAGTAATTGACGGCTTTGGAAATCCGATGGACGGAAAGGGAGATATTAAATACGATTCCTATAAGAATGTTTATCGCGAGCCCCCAAATCCGTTGGAAAGGCAAAGAATAAATAAACCTCTTCAAACAGGAGTAAGAAGCATTGACGGATTACTGACAACAGGCAAAGGACAACGAGTAGGTATTTTTGCCGGTAGCGGAGTTGGTAAAAGCGTTATGCTTGGAATGATAGCACGAAATACCAATGCAAATGTTAGTGTTATTGTGTTGGTTGGTGAACGAGGAAGAGAAGTAAGAGAATTTATAGAAAAGGATTTAGGCGAAGAAGGATTAAAGAGATCTGTGGTAGTTGTTGCAACAAGCGATAAACCGGCACTTATGAGAATAAAAGCTGCTTACATAGGAACAACAATAGCTGAGTATTTTAGAGATCAGGGTTTGGATGTAGTACTTATGATGGATTCGGTTACTCGCTTTGCGTTAGCTCAAAGAGAAATCGGTTTAACTATCGGAGAACCTCCAACAACAAAAGGATATACGCCTAGTGTATTTGCAGTGTTACCAAAACTACTTGAAAGGGCGGGTACTTCAAATTTGGGAACGATTACAGGTTTCTATTCGGTTTTGGTTGACGGAGACGATATGACCGAACCAATTGCCGATGCGGTTCGTTCAATTTTGGACGGGCATTTTGTATTATCGCGAAAGTTGGCAAATAAAGCTCAATTCCCTGCGATAGATCCTTTACAAAGTGTTAGTCGTGTTATGCCCGATATTGTGCCAAATGACCATAGAATGCGTGCTATGAGCTTTAAAGAAATATTACAAACTTATTACGAAGCTGAAGATTTAATTAATATCGGAGCATATGTTAAAGGAAGTAATCCGTTAATTGATCATGCTTTGTCTAAAATTTCGGAATTACGCAGTTATTTAAAACAAGATATGTACGAAAAAGCAACTTTTAACGATTCGGTTAATAAACTAAAATCAATAATAGAAAAACCGATAATGGCTTAATATTATGGCAAAATTTAATTATAAATTTGATACTATTAAAAAAGTAAAACAAATTGTTGAAAAAAAAGTACAAAAGGAAGTTTCCGTTATTGAATTGGAAATTGAAAAAAGGAAATTAGAAATTAAAGAATTGGAAGACGAGAAGTTTAAAACTATAAATGAATTTAAGATTAAAAAATCATTAAAAGTTTCCGAAATACAATTTGTAAATAATTTTGAAAAACTAATTGACGAAAAAATTGCCGCAATAAAAAATGAAATATTAGGACTTGAAAAATCGAAACAAAAAAAAATGGAAGAATTAACTCAAAAGTCAAAAGAAACCAAAATGTTTGAAAAATTGGAAGAAAAACATCTACAGCAATTTATAGTTGAACAAAATAGATTGGAGCAAATTGAAATTGATGATATTGCCACCAAAAAAACTAAGGGGAATTAGAATTTAATGAAGAATTTTATTGCATATTTTTTAGCTTTTTTAATGGCTTTTATTGCTGTTACGGGATTGTTATATTTTGCCAATACAAAGTATAAAAATATTTTTAAATTCGATTTTTCTACTACGGTAGAACCCGAAAAAGCAGTTAAAAAAATTACTCTTAAAATAGAAGATTATCAAAAGGTTAGAAATTTTATTAGAGAAAAGTTTTATGCTGAAGTAATTGATAGCGTAAAAAGGATGTATTGGACAAGTAAGACTGATACGGTTTATAAAGTGGTTGTACAAGATAGTACACTAAAAGTTGACTTAAAGGAAGCGAAAAAAAAGAATGAAGACTTAATGAAACAGCTTGCCGCAAAAGAAGAAGAATTGAAAAAAATAAAAGTTCAACAAGTGAGCTCTAAAAAAGATAGCACATATAATTTGTGGGTAAAACAAACTGTTAAGTTATATGAAGCAATGGATAGCAAAGTAGCCGCTAAAGCAATTTTAGGTATGCAAGATAATGTGGCAAGAGATTTGATATATGCTTTAAAGAAAAAGAAAGCCGCAGAAGTGCTCTCATTTATGCCGGTTGATAAAGTCACAAAATTATTAGGAAATCGATAATATGTTATTTAATCCGTTATTCATCGAAAAATCATCGGGTAGTAGTGGGGCAACTGTAGCTAAAAACTCAAAAATAGCCGGTGCAAATTATTTGTTTAACGATATTATTAACGTTTTATCTAATAATTTGCCATTAAACAATACTAAAACAACATCCGGAACAAGTTCATCGTCCCAAAATAATGAACCTATTGAATTAAACCTATTGCAAACAGCAGAAATTGATACTGAAAACTATAAGCCGGGGGATGTTAAAAAATTTATTGCAAACTTATTATCAATTTTAACTGAAGATTCAAATATTAATGAAGTAAATATTGTAGATTATAAAGTACCGAAAGAGAAACTTGAAAGTTTGTTAAAAAGTATAATTTCTCAAATAAAATTTACTGATAATTCCGCTAAAGACTTATCATCAGAACATGTTTCGGAAGATAAGATTTTACAGCTTTTAGATGAAAATAAAGGTGTTGTTATTGCTGTAAACCAACCCAATACCGTTTCAAGCTTCCAGATTGTTAAAGAAGCAAAATCAACTGCAACTCCGTTTATAGAAAATGAGGAAAACAACGAATATGTAGTAGTTTACAATACAAAAGAATTAAGTACAGATGAACAAAGTGAACAAATAGGTTTAACATTTGCTTATACAGGTGCGGCTAATTCTATAGTTCCTAATTTAACAAAGCAAAATGAAGCTCCTTCTTCCAATAAAGTTTCTAAAGATGAAGAAGGTAAGCAAGAGGTAGCATTTTATAGCTATAAAAAAATTGAACCGGATACAAATATTATTATTGGATCAAATTACCAATACAATACAAAATTGAACAATAATAACCAGAAATACAATAGTGAACAACAAATTAAAACATCTGTAAATAATAATAAAACCGATAATGCAAATAGTAATGAACCAAATATCGGTTCAAATTCAATTAACGAAGAGACTCAAAATCTTTCGACATTAGTTGATGGCGTAAACTCAAAACAAACTTCAAATATTGATAATTCAGGATTAAAAATAAACAAATTTACTCAGCAAGCCACAGAAAATTTTTCTGAAAATAAGAATAAAGAAGAAGTTAAAAATAGTAGAGCTGCTAATACAATTGTTGATAAAATTACAGAATTATTAAAATCGGATGATAAGGATATTAAAAGCGAAATAACGGAAGATCTAAGCAAATCAAGTATAATTGTAGAAAATAACAATAATAAAAAAAGCAATAATTCTATTTCGGTAAAAAGTAATACTGCAAATACGAGTAATAAATTTAATAGCCAGCAAGAAATAAAATCAGAAAATGAAAAACAAGATTTAAAAAATACAACAAATAAAAACATTATTAGCAACAATAATATAACGGTATCTGATAAAACGAATAATGTAAACAAAGATAATAGTTTAAATAATACCTATATAAATAAAGATTTAAATGCAGTAATAAAAGAAAATACTAACACGCCAGAACTTAATTTGGGTGGCGATAAAATAATAGATAAAGAGAATAAACAAACAACCGGTAAAGCAGTAGATAAGTCAATTATTGAGTTTAACAATTCTGAAAACATAACCCAAACAAATACCGCAAAAAAAACGGATAATAACTTTAACGAGCAATTAAGACAAACTGAAGAGAATAATAGTACAAATAAAACTATTAAAAACAGCTCTTCAAAAAATGATTTTATTGCCTTAAATACTACAAATAATGCAGATGAATTTGTTGAAGAAATTGCTTTAACAAATGATACTGATTCCAAGGTGGTAAATACTACAAACTCGATAAATAGAAATATTACAGAACAAAAAACTGAAAATATTATTCCCTTAGAACAAGCAGAGGGGAATAATACTATTAACACGCATGTTAAAACAAATGATACTAAATTTGTTGTAAGTGATAATATTTTGCCAAAGGATATTGAAGGTAAAACCATCGTTAATACAAATGTTGTTGAAGAAACATCAACCGAATCTAAGGTTGTTAATTCTAT
>ERZ795059.2175-NODE-2175-length-20640-cov-4.899344_pt1 | contig 20640 bp, 18 predicted proteins | sample MGYA00375143_ERZ795059 | MGnify/ENA primary metagenome ERZ795059 (study PRJEB30188, sample SAMN05720168) | activated sludge metagenome | isolation source: Anaerobic digester | place: USA | collected 2015-01-07 ... | reverse complement strand
TCTTTCGTTTCGACAGGAGCCGGGCCCGCGCCGATTTTGGTGCTCTGCCACAGGCTCTGGCTTCCCAGAGGCGACATCACATGGCGATGTTTTCCCCAATATGTCATGTCGGGACTTTCAGAATAAAAAATATCGCCGAAGGGCGTATGCCCCGAATCGCTCGGCCGGCTCAACAACGCGTAATTATTTCCGATCTTTCGGGGAAAGAGGACTCCGTTCCGGTTGTAGGGCATCAGAGGATTCTCTATCTGCTGGAAGGTTTCAAAATCGAAGGTGTAGCCCATGCCGATGCTCGCGCCGTGATATCCGTTGCACCATACGATCCAATACCGATCCTCGACGAACACAACGCGGGGATCGTATTTATATTCCGAGTCCGGAATATCGAGAGACGCTTTGATAAAGTCTATCGGGGAATCGGCGATCCTCCATGAAATGCCGTCTTTGCTGAAGCCGACGCGGATATTCATCCGGCGGCACGTATCGTCGCAGCGGAAAACTCCCGCGAAACCGTCCCTGAAGGGAACGACCGCGCTATTGAAAATGCTGTTCGTGTCAGCCGCGGCGTCGCGCCCGATCACCGGATTTTGTGAATACCTCCATAAAACGGAAGAGTCCCCCTCAGGACGTTCTTCCCAGGGAATCGATGGCAGAGACGACCCGTGTATTAAAAGTGACGAATGCATTCGCAGTACCTCTTCATAGATTATTCTGTTTCTCAAAGAGAAACCGGTTTCTCTTTGCATACAACAATTAAACTATATGACCGACTCCCTGTCAAGGACTACGATGAAAAGGAAGCGAAACAGAAGAGCAAGATGGCGAAAACACCGCAATTCAGATACACTGATTCCGATGAATACAGAAGCGCCGGACGCACAGGAAAACCCCCGATATCTTTCGGAACAAGTAATCACCTATATCGGGAACAAGCGGGCCCTTCTGCCCTTCATCGATGAAGCGGTGCGGAAAATCAGGAGCGAACTGGGCGGGCGGAAGCTCTCGTGCTTCGACGCGTTTTCAGGCTCGGGCATCGTCTCCCGCTATTTTAAAAAACACTCCTCTCATATCATCGCGAACGATCTTGAACTCTATTCGAAAATCATAAACACCTGTTATCTGACCAATCGCCCGGATGCGGAAAAATTGGGGCTCAAGGAGCAGTACCGGGATCTGACGAAAAAACTGGCGGAAAACCGTTTTATTCCGGGAATTATTTCAGAACTCTACGCGCCCGGCAGCGAAGACGCGATTCATCGGGGAGAACGCGTTTTTTACACAAAAAGGAACGCATTGTACCTGGACACCGCCAGGACGCTGATAGACGAATACCCGGAGGAAATCCGCCCTTTTTTTCTCGCTCCCCTGTTGTCGGAAGCCTCGGTTCATGCGAACACCGCGGGTGTTTTCAAGGGATTTTACAAAAACAGGCATACGGGAATCGGACAATTCGGGGGCCATAAGGGAGACGCGTTGAACAGAATCACCGGAAACATCGTTCTGGAATACCCGGTCTTCAGCGATTTCGAGGGAAGATTCCAGGTGCTCCAGGAAGACGCGCTCGCGGCCGCGTGCTCTGTCCCCGAAACGGATCTCGCATATCTCGATCCTCCGTACAACCAGCACCCCTACGGATCGAACTATTTCATGCTGAATGTTCTTGCCCGCAACGAACGTCCGGAAAAAATATCCCCGATTTCAGGAATCCCTTCAAACTGGAACCGCTCGCCTTACAATAGAAGAAAGGACGCTCCCGCCGAATTGCGGAAACTGATCGAACGGATCCGGGCAAAATACGTGCTGGTATCCTTCAACTCGGAGGGCTTCGTCTCGCGGGAGGAAATGGAAGAAATTCTATCCGCTGAAGGCTCGGTGGAAACGCTCGAAACGCGGTATAACGCCTTCAGGGGAAGCAGAAACCTGCAGAACAGAAGCAAGCATGTCACCGAATTCCTCTATATCCTGAAAAAAAACTGAACAGAGGAAGGGTCGTTTCAGAGCCCGTTTCGGGGACAGAGCACGGAAAGCACGCACTCGGCGCATTTCGGCTTCCGCGCTACGCACACGTATCTTCCGTGGAGCAAGAGCCAGTGGTGGGCATGCCGGATCCAGGCTGCGGGAATTATTCGCATCAGGTCGTCCTCGACTCCGCGGGGAGTCGCGGCGGAGCTTAAGCCCAAACGCGGGGCCAAACGGAGCAGATGCGTGTCGACCGGCATCGCAGCCTCTCCGAATACGACGTTCAGCACGACATTCGCCGTTTTCCGGCCGACTCCGGGGAGGCTTTCAAGCGATGCTCTGTCCCCGGGAACCGTTCCGCCGAAGTTATCTTCGAGCATTCGGCTCATAGCTATGATATGGCGCGCCTTCGTCGGATAGAGATTCACGGATTTGATGTATTCCTTCAATCCATCCTCGCGGAGCTCGAGCATCTGCGCCGGCGTCGACACGCGTTCGAACAGCGGCCCGGTCGCGCGGTTCACGCCCTTATCCGTCATCTGCGCGGAAAGAATCACCGCGACCAGAAGCGTATACGCGTTCGTGCTCTCCAGTTCTGTTTCAGGCGCAGGATTCCCGGCGGAGAGGAGCTCAAAGACCCGCTGTATCTCGTCCGGATTGAGTCGATGAAACTCGCCGTCGTCGTTCTCAGGGACAGAGGAGGATATCACGGGGACAGAGGAAGCTTTCTTCATTCCCGAATAATACAACCCCCAAAGACTCTTCGGCAACCGAACAGGCTCCTTCTCCGGAACGGCGCAACCTGATATACTCCCGGGAATGAATCTTCTTTCCGTCAGCAAGCTCACCCGCATGGGCCGCGAAGCCCCCCTGTTCGTAGACGTAACCTTCGGCCTTGACGAAGGCGAAAAAGCCGCCCTTATCGGACGTAATGGATCCGGAAAAAGCACCCTGCTTCGGTGCATCGCGGGCGTCATCCCCCCGGACTCGGGCTCGATCGTCGTCAACAAGGAAGCCGGCGTCTCATTCCTTCCGCAAAATCCCGAATTTGAGCCCGGCGACACCATACGGGCGCACATCTATAAATCCGACAGCCCCAAGCTCAAAATCATCCGCGAGTACGAAGACGCCTGCGAGCTGCTCTCCCGAGCGGGCCAAACATCGCCCTCGGAGCGCGTCCGGCGCGAGCTCGAACGGCTCACCCATGAAATGGATTCGAAGGACCTGTGGAATTACGAAAACTCCATCCGCTCCATCCTGACCACGCTCGGGATCACGAACCTCGAATTGAAGATGGGAACCCTTTCCGGCGGCATGGCGAAAAAAGTGTCGCTCGCCCAAGTTCTTATCGAAGACACCAAGGTCCTCCTTCTGGACGAACCGACGAACCATCTGGACATCACCACCATCGCCTGGCTCGAAAAACACCTGCGAACCACGCCGCGCAGCGTCCTCATGGTGACTCACGACCGCTACTTTCTGGACTCGATTTGCACTTCCATCAGGGAAATAGACAGAAAAACGGTAACGCTCTACGAAGGGAATTTCTCGAAATATCTCGAAAAAAAGGCTATCGCGGAAGAGATAGCCGCCAATACCGACGCCAGAATCGAGAGCGTCCTGCGCACAGAGCGCGAATGGCTTCTCCGCGGACCGCAAGCTCGGGGAACCAAGGCAAAGGCGCGCATCGACTCCATTCATCGAATGATCAACCGCGAAAAGTTCGCCCAGGACAAGGGCTTCGCCTTCGAAGTCACCGGACGGCGGCTGGGCGGAAAAATCCTCGAAGTCGAAGGCATTTCCAAAGCTTGGCCCGTGCCCGGCGGAACAAAAACGGTCATCAGGGATTTTTCCTATCAGTTTAAGAAGGGCGAACGAATAGGCGTATTCGGAGACAACGGTTCCGGCAAAACAACCCTTCTCAATATCCTGATGGGCGAGGTCGAAGCCGACGGTGGACGAAGGTCGGCGGGCGACAACACCGTATTCGGCTATTACCGGCAGAATCCGGAGTTTCCTGACTTGAACATGACCGTGCTCGAGTACATCAAGGAAAAAGCCGAGGTCATCACCCGCTCGGACGGCACCGAGCTTACCGCCTCGAAAATGCTCGAGCAATTCGGCTTCGAAGGCCGCGTCCAGTACTCTCCCCTGCTCAGCCTCTCCGGCGGCGAACGGAAGCGGGTGTATCTCGTGCGCCTGCTGATGTCAAATCCGAACTTTCTCGTGCTGGACGAACCGACAAACGATTTCGACATTTATACAATGAGCGTCCTCGAATCCTTCCTGGAAGGCTTCGGAGGCTGCCTGCTAGTCGTCTCCCACGACCGGTATTTCATGGACCGCGTAGTGGACACGCTTTTTATCCTGGAAGACGACGGATCGATCTCGGGATTTGTCGGCACCTGTTCCGAATATCTCGTTGTCAGGGAAACCGAGCGCCAGAGCGCGGAGGAAGAGGCAAAGGAAGCGGCCGCGAAAAACGCGTCGAAAGCGGGGACAGAGGAAGCGGCGAAAAACGCGGCTCAGCCAAAGAAAAAGAAACGAAGCTTCCGCGAAGCCCAGGAATACGCAGAGATAGAAAACGTCATAGAAAAACTGGAAGAACGGAAAACCGAGCTGGAAAACAAGCTTTCATCGGGAAGCTCGGATCATCGCCTATTGGCTGAAATAAGCGAACAACTTACCGCAACGGGGACAGAGCTGGAGGAAATGATCCTCCGCTGGGAATATCTTTCGAGCCTGGAATGAACGGGTCGGGCGCAGCCCGTCAGGGCATTCTGCTTTCTACTCCGCGGCGGTCGTAGACCGCCTCGCGGAATTCCACTTCCTGCGACTCGGTATCCCAGAGAGCGTAATACGCCGGCCAGGATTCGAGCGCAGGAACTTCGTTCAAGCCGTTAAAGCTCCGCGGGAAGCCGACGCTTCCCGGATTGACGATTTTCCGTTCCCCGTCCGCTTTAACGACACGTCCGGGAACCGGATGAAGGACTCCGGGCGGCAGATAGTCGGAAAAAACGGCGGCCTCATGGGTGTGACCGCAAAAACAGAGAGTCAACTTTTCTGCTTCCATCCATTTGAAAACCTCGGCCGTTTCGATGCCGCCCCAGAGGTAGCCGGTCAACGGTTCGAGCGGAGAGCCGTGGGAGGCGTACACTTCCGGAAATATCTTTTTTGAAGACGGGAGTCCCGAAACCCACCGTTTCGCATCCTGGTCCAGCGTCCGGGCGGTGTCCTTCACTCCGCGGAGGGCGTGAGGATTAAACCATGAGGATGAAAGATGCCCGGAGAGCAGTGCGTCGTGATTGCCTGAAAGGATCGCAGAAAACTCGAGCGTTTTCTCCAGGTTCCTGAGTTCGGCCAGGCATGAGGCGGCATCCGGCCCGTACCCGGTCGTATCGCCCAGGCATACGAGGCCCGAAAAAAAGCCCGCTCCGTCGAGAACTGCCTGTAACGCGGGAAGATTAGCGTGAATATCGGATACCAGAAGAATTTTCATGCTTCTCCTAGTATACTATAGAAGAGTTATGGAAAAAACCGGAAGCCGCAGCATATCTGCATTTTTAAAGGACCGGTTCGCCCCGGAGTGGAAACTCCTGTCCGAAACCGAGTCCTATCTCATCCACACCCCGGACGGCCCGGCCTATGAAAGCCAGTTCAAGGAGTGGCGCGCCAGGCTTCATAATATGAAAACCGGCGACACCGAGCTGGTCACCCTCAGAAGCGAAATAGTCGCCCTCAGAAAGCAGCTCCGCCTTGAAGGCTACGATTTAAGCCTCGGCCTGCAGCAGCTGGTGGTACGCGGTTTCAGGAACGATGATTCGGTAGCGGAAGGCTTCCAGCGGGTGGTCCTGTGTTTTTGCGGCCCCCACGTCTATTTCCAAACAGGCTCCGCAAATCATATCGCCCTTGCGGAAGAACTCGTCGACACGCTCACCAAGCGAAAACTGATGAATCGTCCCGAAATGCATTATTTATGGTACAAACGCACGCCTAAAGGCCTGTATCTCTCCGGATCAGCGACTGAAACCGCTTCGGATTTCAGGCGGATGGAAGGCCGGGCGGAGGCGAATCCGATGAAACTGCTGTCTTCCCTGAAAAACCTGGGATAATTTTTCCGGTTTCAGGTGTTATACTGATAACGGACGAGAAGCGATTACGCTTCAACGAGTCCGCTATCGCGCCCGGAGGTACACATGAGAAAGGATATAGGAACCATTATAGTCGGATTGCTCTTTTTGGGAGCGGGAATCGCCATCGGCGGCGGAATGCTGGGATATTTCGATTTTACCATCAATTTCGCCGGCTGGTGGACGCTGTTCCTGATAGTCCCGGCCCTTCTGGCCATCGTGCAGGGCGGTGTAAACGCCGGAAACATTATTCTGCTCGCTGTCGGCGGCATTCTGCTCCTCGACGCGCAGCGCATGCTTCCTCCCAATTTCAGCTGGCGACTCATGATTCCGGTCGTCCTTCTTGCAGTCGGTTTCCAGCTCCTGTTCGGAGGCCGGCTCAAGCACTACGACTGGGACGGGATGGAATGGAAGCACAGCCGGGGAAAGGCCGCGGGAAGCGCCTCTGACGGAGACGAGGGCACAACTGACAGCGCAGATGCGAAGAGTTCAGACGAAGCCGAAGGCAGCCGGGCGAAGACAAATTCAAAGTCGCACGCCGGCAGGGAAAGCGGCGGCGGCCTTTTTACGGAATCGTCGAAGCCGAACAGCAGCTATAAAACTGCTTCGGTCCTGTTCGCGGGCCAGGACATCCGCTACGGCGACGAGGACTTCACCGGAGCCGCGTATTCGGCCGTCTTCGGCGGACTGACGATAGACATGCGCCGGGTCGTGCTCGCCGGAGACGTCGTAATAAACGTAACGGCGATTTTCGGCGGAATCGAGCTGATGCTTCCGGACAACGTGCGCCTCGTAACCCACGTCACCCCGATTCTCGGCGGAACGGAATGCAAATATCCCTCGTCCCGCGACCCGAACTCGCCGCGCGTCATCGTCAACGGAACGGCCTCCTTCGGCGGAATCGAAATCAAGTAACACAAACAGGAGCGGCCCAACCGGCGCCGCTCCCGCTTAAAACAGGCTCACCAACCAATCAGGCGCCGCCCAGTCTGCCCCCCCCGAGATAATCCGCCGGCCGGCGTTTCGACGCTCGGTTCCGCAGCGAAAGATTCGCTCACTATCCGGCAAAGCGCCGCCTGTGCCGATCAGTTCCCCTGCGTAAAATTCGCCAGCCAATCGGCTATGCCCGACGGGCCGGACTTGAGCAGGGCGGTGATGAGCGGCCGGCCGATCATCACTTCCGCGGCGCCGAGGGATTTCGCGATACGGGCGTCCCGGGCGGTGCGGATTCCGCCGTCCACCCACACTTCTCCGCAATGGCGGGCAAGCTCAGCGCCGTGCGCGGACAAAAAGGCCGCCGTCGAACCGCGGTCTGTTTCAACCCGGCCGCCGTGGTTCGACACGACGACTATGTCGGGACGCAGTTCCCGCACCAGGTCGAGATCCGATCTTTTGAACACGCCCTTCACGGCGAAGGGAACGGAAGCCGCCTTCATCAGCTCTTTCAAGTCCGCGGCGCTTTTTTCCTGCAGGTTCACCAGGTTCCGCATCGTGACTATGGCGTAGGAATCGATGTCGACGCCGATGATCTCCGACACGTTCGCCGCCCACTCCATGCGTTCGAGAATTCTTTCGTTCGGATACGGCTTGATGAACACGGCGCCCTTGAGCGAACGCGCGGCCAAAGCCTCGATTCCGTATTTCAGTTTTTCGTCGGGATAGCCGTCGCCGATTGAAAGGGCAAGGCCCGCATCGAGGCAACCTTCTATCATATCGAAGTAGTACTCGCGCTCGTCGTGATAGCCGATATTCTGCAGGGCTCCGGTAATGGGCGCGAGCCTGAGCCGTGGAAGTTCTGCCGAACCGGAGGACAGGCCGGGCAATGCCGAATACGCGGCAGAGCGCCAGGCCGCGCAATTATCGATAAAGTTGGCGTTTTCGAATACGCCTCCCATTCCGGGCAGCTCGGAGACGCAGCCGCGTCCGTCGCAGGAGGGGCAAAAATGGCATTTTGAACCGGGTTCTCGAATCATATTGGCCACTATAGAGGACAAGATGAACCTTGGCAAGAATTTCCTTTTTTAAATTTGACAGGATGAAAAAACCGATACTATACTGGCATCGATCCGTCGAACCGTTTCGATAACCGATTCGACCACAAGGAGATTTCAGGTGGCAACAATACGCGATGTCGCGCAGAAAGCGGGAGTCTCAGTCAGCACGGTATCTTACGCGATCAGCGGAGACCGGCCGATATCCGCCGAAAAAAAGGCCTTGATCGAAAAAGCGATGAAGGAGCTGGACTACAAGCCGAACGCCATCGCGCGCGGTCTGGCGAGCAAACGCAGCCGCATCATCGCCATTCTTTTCACGCCGGAAGAACGAGGACTCGGCCTTTCGGAAATTTCCCTCATAACCTGCGCGGCTCAGGCTGCCTCGGAAAAAGGCTATCACCTGGTCATGTGGGCCATGAAGACGCACGACCTCGACGAACTCAGACAGCTCGTCCGCCATGAACTGGTGGACGGCGTCATACTCATGGAAGTGCGCAACAACGATCCGCGCATCCCCTACCTGAAAAGCGAAGGCTTGCCAATATTCCTGTTCGGCCGCGACGATTCAGCCCCGGAGGAAAGCTTCGTCGATACGGATTTCTCGGTAACCATGTACCAGTCCATCGCGCGCCTCTCGGGCCAGGGACATAGAAAAATCTGCTTCGTCAACCAGTCCGAGGAAACGCTCCGCTCGGGCTACGGGCCCGTTCTGCGCGCCCACACCGCCTTCGAAACCATCTGCAGGGATCTGCGCCTTGAGGGAACGGAGTTGCTCTGTCCCTCAGATCCGCTCGCCGGTTACTGGAAGGCGTCCGAATATCTCAAGAAAAACGCGGATGCCACGGCCTTCATCGTCATGAACGACAAGGTGCTCTCCGGAGTCATAAAGGCCTGCGCGGACAACGGAAAGGACATACCGCAGGACGTTTCCATCGAGGCGCTTGCGTCTTCGGAGGCGGCGGCGACCATGCTGATTCCTTCGATCACCGCCTGGGAGATGGAAGGAGACAAGCTGATGGAGCTCGCCGTCGGCCAGCTCATCGCGCGGCTCGAAGGAACCTATTTCGAGGTGCCGCGGAGGCTGATTCCCTGCACGCTGGTGGAGCGAAGCAGCTCCGCGCCGCTGCATGCCCGGTCCGAACATACGCTACCCGGCCGCTGAGGATTCTTCGGTATCCCCTGGGACAGGGGAACCGTCGCCATATTTTCGAAGGAGGAAGGACATGACGAAAAAAGACAGGGCAGTGAAAACGGTTGCGGCCGTCGCGATGACGGCGCTTCTCGCCGCGGTTCCGGCGTTCGCCGGAGGGCAGAAGGAAGCCGCTCAGCGGGAGTTCAAAATTTGGCACTACGAAAGCGACGCAGGCGCGATGGGGGTCGCGTGGGCGGAGGCGATGAAGCAGTTCCAGGTGAAGCATCCCGACGTAAAAATCGTGTACGAGAACAAGGGCTTCGAACAGATCAGGCAAACCGCCCAGATGATCCTCAATTCGGACGAAGCTCCGGACGTGATGGAATACAACAAGGGAAACGCCACCGCCGGAATGCTTTCCAAGCAGGGTCTCCTTACCGACCTGACTTCTGAAGCGGCCGCGCGGGGCTGGGATAAAATTTTGAGCCCGAGCCTTCAAACCACCTGCCGCTACAGCCCGGACGGCGTAATGGGTTCAGGCAAGTGGTACGGAGTCACCAATTACGGCGAATACGTCATGGCGTACTATAACGAGGATCTGTTCGCGAAGAACGGGCTCTCGATACCGAAAACCTTTGCCGAACTAGAGAACGTTTTGGCAAAATTCGCGGGCGCAGGAATCACCCCGATAGTCCTTTCGGGAGCGGAGTATCCTTCCCAGCACTTGTACTATGAGCTTGCCCTTTCGAAGGCCGACCGCAAAATGATTAACGCGTATCAGCTGTACCAGGGCGACTTCAATTTCAATAATCCCGCTTTCTCCTGGGCCGCCGATAAAATGGTCGAATGGCTTGACAAGGGCTACATCGGAAAAGAAGCAGTGAGCATGAAGGCAGAAGACATGGGCGTCGCGTTCACCAACGGTCAAGCGCCGATCATGGTTTCAGGATCCTGGTGGTACGGCCGCTTCATGACCGAGATCAGCTCCTTCAAGTGGAGCATCGGACTCTTCCCCGGCAACAAAATGAGCCCCGGATCGTCCGGCAACATCTGGGTCGTGCCCCAGAAGTCGAAAAACAAGGACCTCGCCTACGATTTCATCAGCATCACGCTGCAGCCGGACATCCAGGCCCTCCTCGGAAACGCAGGCGGAATCCCGGTGAACGCGGATCTCGCGAAGATCACCGACCCGAAGGTGAAAGACCTGATCGCCAAGTTCAACACCCTGAACGCGGAAGACGGCCTCGCCTTCTATCCCGACTGGCCCGCAGCCGGTTTCTACGACCTGCTGGTTTCGAACATTCAGGATCTCCTGCTCGGCAAGAAAACGACGCCCCAGTTCCTGGATTCCCTGAACAAGTCTTATAAGGAAGGCCGATAAGCTTCCGTTTCCGGGCCCTTCGGACGCTCTTCTCCGGAGGGCCGTTTTTTTCCTGTGTTTCGCGCGTATCGCATGCGCCGGGCTGTTATTTTTTTTGCGCTTTTTCCAAGGAGTCGAGCATGACGAGCAACAAAATAAACCGGGGATACGGAGTTTTCCTCATCCCCGGATTCGCTCTTTTTTTATTGGTGATCGGACTGCCCTTCCTGATGAGTCTGTATATCAGCTTCACCAAGTGGTCGGGAGTCGGCCGGCCCGTGTTCATCGGAGCGGCGAATTATATTAAGGCCGCGACCGATTCCGTATTCTGGGCTTCGTTCAGAAACAATCTCTTGATGATATTCGCCGTCACGGTTATTCCCACCGCGATCGGTTTATTGCTTTCGGTATTCATGTTCGGCTACGCTTCGAAGCAGTTCGGAAATAAAACGGTGGCTTTTTTCCGCGCCAGCTATTATCTTCCGCAGATTCTTCCGGTCGCCATTGCGGGAATCGTGTGGGGATGGATTTTGAATCCGACCCACGGCGCGCTCAACACTATTTTCAGATCTCTGGGGCTCGATGCCCTCGCGATGAACTGGCTCGGAGACCCGGCGACTGCCCTGCCTTCGGTCATGGGCATCATGGTGTGGTTCCAGATCGGCTATCCGCTGGTCATCTTCCTTTCCGCCCTCCAGCGGGTAGATCCCCAAGTGCTGGAAGCCGCCGAGGTGGACGGCGCGCACTGGGGCCATAAATTCGTCATCAATCTCTACATGATACGGCCGGAGATACTCGTCGTCGTGCTTACCTCGACCATCTACGCGCTCAAGCTGTTCTCCCAGATATACGTGCTGACCCGGGGAGGTCCGGGAACCGCGACCATGGTACCCTCCTACTTCGCGTACCAGAACTTTTTCGAAAAAACCAACGTGGGCTACGGATCGGCGATCGCGATGATCATGACGGCGATCATCATCGTCCTGGAAGTCGCCTTCATTACCCGCCAGCAGAAGCTCGCCGGCGAAGGGGAATACTGATGAAAACGAATCGAATGCGGCTCCATGCCGGAAGAACTCTGTCCCTCGCCGCGCTTTCGGCCCTTCTCGTCCTCATGCTGTTTCCTTTCTTCATCGTGTTCATAAACGCGTTTAAAACCGCCGGAGACTACGCGCAAAACGGCCCGCTCGCCATGCCTGAAACCTGGACGGCCGCGGCGATCAAGGCGTTTTGGAACCGGGTGAAATTCGGCGGAAAACTGTGGAACAGCTTTTACATCAGCGCGTCGGTGGCTGTTCTTGCTTCCGCGCTTTCGATGCTCAATTCGTTCGCGCTGGGCATCGGCAAGATCAAGGGAGCGGTCGGCATTCTCATACTCTTCGTGGTGGCGAATACCCTTCCCCAGGAGGTCCTCGTCTATCCGCTCTATTATCTGGCGAAATCTCTCGGCATCTACGACCGGCAGCTGGCGGTCATCATCATCTTCACGGTAGTCCAGAGCGCTTTCGGAACCTATCTCCTGAGCTCCGCCTACAGCGCCTTCCCCCGGGAGCTCATCGAAGCGGCAACAGTGGACGGATGCTCGAAGACCGAACTGCTCGTCAACATCGTAGCGCCGATGAGCAAGGCGACGATCTCGGTACTCTTCACGTTCTTTTTCCTGTGGACATGGAACGAGTTCTTCATCCCGCTCATCATGCTCGTTTCCAATTCCCGCCAAACGGTCCCCATCGCCATTTCGGTGACGCAGGGCCAGCACAACATGGACGCCACCATGGCGAGCGCGTCCGCCCTCTTGGGGATTCTCCCCTGCATCGTCTTTTTCATTCTCTTTCAAAGAACCTTATCGCGGGGCATTACCGCAGGAGCGATCAAATGAAATTCACCAACGGATACTGGCTTATTAAAGAAGGAATCACCGCTCACCACGCAGCGCAGGCCTACGAGGCCGAACAGGACGGCGGCGAACTTGCCGTGTTCGCCCCGGTCAAACCGACGAAGACGCGGGGAGATACGCTCAACGCGACGCTGTTGACCGTAAGGCTTTCAAGCCCGATGAGGGACATCGTCCGCGTGAGAATTTCCCATTTCGAAGGAGGCCTTGATGCCGGACCCTTTTTCGAAACCGCATCCGATCCGCTCTTCCGGCCCGAGATTTCAATCGACGAGAACGAAGCCCGCATTTCGTCGGGCAGGCTGGAGGCGCGCATCGCCTTTTCCGATTCCTGGCTCGTGGAATGGAGCGGAAGCGGCCGGCCCCTCACCTTCAACGGAACGAAATCGACAGGCTATATGGTCGACCCGGATAAAAAAGCGTATGTGAAGGAAGAGCTCAACCTTTCCCCCGGAGAATACGTCTACGGTTTGGGAGAACGCTTCGGACCCTTCGTCAAGAACGGGCAAAGCGTCGATATATGGAACGCGGACGGCGGAACGGCCAGCGAGCAGGCCTACAAGAATATTCCCTTTTATATGACGAACAAGGGATACGGCGTGTTCGTCAACGATCCCGGGGCGGTGTCCCTGGAAGTCGGCAGCGAAAAAACCTCGCGCGTCCAGTTCAGCGTTCCCGGAGAAGTCCTGGATTACTTCATGATCTACGGTCCGACCCCGGCCGAAGTCCTTGAACGCTATACGGCGCTCGTCGGAAGGCCCCCGCTCCTTCCCGAATGGTCCTACGGCCTGTGGCTCACCACGTCGTTCACCACTTCCTACGACGAGAAAACGGTCATGTCCTTCATCGACGGAATGGCGGAGCGGAACATACCCTTGAGCGTCTTTCATTTCGACTGTTTCTGGATGAAGGCCTTCCATTGGACCGATTTCATCTGGGACGCCGAAACCTTCCCCGATCCGGCGGGGCTTATCAAACGCATCAAGGATAAGGGAGTCCGCGTATGCTTGTGGATCAATCCCTACATCGCGCAGCGCTCTCCGCTTTTCAAGGAAGGAAAACAAAACGGCTTCCTTTTGAAAAAAACCGACGGCTCGGTATGGCAGACAGACCTCTGGCAGCCCGGCATGGGCATCGTCGACTTCACGAATCCCGAGGCCGCTGCCTGGTACGCGGAGAAGCTCGAAGCGCTGCTCGCACTCGGCGTCGACGCCTTTAAAACAGATTTCGGCGAACGCATTCCGACAGAGGTCCGCTGGCACGACGGCGGAGACCCGGTCAAGCAGCACAACTGGTACGCGCAGCTCTACAACCGTACGGTGTTCGAGCTGCTGGAATCGAAAAAGGGAGAAGGAGAAGCCTGCTTGTTCGCCCGTTCTGCCACCGCGGGAGGCCAGAAATATCCGGTTCACTGGGGCGGCGACTGCGAATCGACCTTCGAAGCGATGGCTGAAAGCCTCCGCGGAGGATTGTCTCTGGGGCTGTGCGGCTTCGGATACTGGAGCCATGATATCGGCGGATTCGAGGGAACTCCCCGCGCGGATCTCTTTAAGCGATGGATCGCGTTCGGCCTGCTCTCTTCCCACAGCAGGCTTCACGGCAGCAATTCCTACCGCGTGCCCTGGAACATAGACGATGAATCGGTAGAGGTAACGCGCCGCTTCGCGCTATTGAAAAAGCGGCTCATGCCCTATTTGCACAAATGCGCCCTCGACGCGCATGAAAACGGGATTCCGGTCATGCGGGCAATGTTCCTCGCCTTCCCGGACGACCCTGCGTGCGCGTTCCTGGACCGGCAGTACATGCTGGGGCCTGATATCCTGGTGGCTCCGGTCTTTAATCCGGAAGGCCTCGCCGAATATTATCTCCCCGAGGGAAACTGGACTCACCTCATAGACGGCAGAACCATACGAGGCGGTCGATGGATACGGGAGTCGTACGATTTCATGAGCATCCCTGTTTGGGCCTTGGATGGTTCGGAGGCATCGCTGATTGCGAGGTAAGTCCGCGGTCTGGACAGACCGCTTCCGCTCCCGTATGCTTTATCCCGACACGAGAAGGAGATACTAGAATGAAACGGGCATGGTGGAAGGAAGCGGTGGTCTATCAGATTTACCCGCGCAGTTTTATGGATTCGAACGGCGACGGCATCGGCGACATACCCGGCATTCTCTCGCGGGCAGACTACCTCGCGGAGCTCGGAATCGACGTCGTCTGGCTTTCGCCCGTGTATCAGTCTCCGAACGCGGACAACGGGTACGACATCAGCGACTATCGGGCAATCATGACCGAATTCGGCACCCTCGACGATTGGAAGCGTCTTTTAAAGGCCCTTCACGACCGGAACATCCGGCTGGTGATGGATCTCGTGGTCAACCATTCCTCCGACGAACATCCCTGGTTCGTCGAATCCAAAAAATCCCGGGACGGCGCGTACGCTGACTACTACATATGGCGCGACGGCCGGGGCGGCTGCGCCTGCGACGCGGAGCCGCCGAACGACTGGCAGTCGGTGTTCTCCGGCCCCGCATGGAAGTATTCGGCCGCCCGCGACCAGTGGTACCTCCACCTGTTCGCGGAAAAACAGCCGGACCTGAACTGGGAAAACCCGGTTCTCCGGCGCGAAATATTCGACATGATGAGGTTCTGGCTCGACCTGGGTATCGACGGTTTCCGAATGGACGTCATCAACATGATTTCCAAGGACGCCGCCCTGACGACCTTCATGAACGGCCCCCGCGTCCACGAATTCCTCCAGGAAATGAACGCCGAGATCCTCTCAAAATACGACATTATGACGGTGGGCGAAACTCCGGGCGTAGATCCCGCGCTCGCCGAGCTCTACGTCGGGGAAAACCGGAACGAGCTCAACATGGTGTTCCAGTTCGAGCATATGGACGTGGACTCGGGCCCCGGAGGAAAGTGGGACATACGCCCCTGGAAGCTCACGGAACTCCGCGCCATCCTCGGAAAGTGGCAGCGGGAGCTCGACGGGAAGGGATGGAACAGCCTCTATCTCAACAACCACGACCAGCCCCGGATGGTGTCGCGATTCGGGGACGATTCGCCCCTATGGAGGGTAAAGAGCGCGAAAATGCTCGCGACCATGCTTCATACCATGCAGGGCACGCCGTACATCTACCAGGGCGAAGAGATCGGAATGACCAACGTCGCCTTCCCGAGCATCGAAGATTATGAGGACGTGGAAATACGCAACTGGGTGAAGGAAGAACGCGAACGCGGAGCTCTCCGCGACAACGAACTGCTCAAAAGAATCCACTATCGGGGACGGGACAACGCCCGTACGCCGATGCAGTGGACGGCGGGAAAAGGAGCGGGATTCACCTCCGGAACACCCTGGCTCGGACTCAACCCGAACTACCCCGAAATAAACGCAGAAGCTGCATTAGCCGATCCGGACTCGATCTTCCGCTACTATCAAACGCTCATCGCGCTCAGGAAGCGGAAAAACGAGCTCGTCTACGCGGGTTCGTTCGAAGACCTCTGTCCCCGCAATGAATTCGTGTACGCGTACCGGAGAACGCTCAAGGCTGAAACCTTTACAAACGCGCAGCCGGAATCGGACAGAAGCATTCTGACCATCCTCAACTTCTCGGGCGAAGCGCAGGACATCGGCTTTCTAACCGATCACATCGATTACGCGGGAGACCTGGTGCTGGACAATCGTTCAACCGACGAAAAAAAAGTTCCTCTGTCCCCGGCGACGCTCGGCCCATGGGAGGCCCGCGTCTATCTCGGAGAAGGCAACTAAGCGCGTATTTAACCAAAAAGGCAAGCTTTCGCCCTCTGCGGGGAAGGCTTGCCTTTTTACCACGTTCATATATTTGTAAAATCCGCAACAAAGCAACCTTATTAGATTGCATACAATTAAATCGAGTGCTATACATAATGCAAGGAGATTAACATGAGCGTGTACGATTATTCAGTAAAGAAGACAAACGGTGCTTCCGTGAATTTAGGGGACTATAAGGGAAAAGTTCTCTTGATTGTTAACACAGCGACTAAATGCGGACTCGCTCCCCAGCTCAGAGGCCTTGAGGAGCTGCACAAGAAATATGCCGAAAAAGGGCTTGCGGTCCTCGGCTTTCCCTGCTCCCAGTTCGCCGGACAGGAGCTAGACGACGCAGACGAAATACATGCCGTATGCCAAATGAACTACGGAGTAACCTTTCAGATTTTCGACAAGATCGATGTGAACGGAAAGACGGCCCATCCCCTGTTCGCATATTTACGGAAAAAAACCGGCGGACTCTTCGGCAACTCGATTAAATGGAATTTCACCAAATTTCTCATCGACGCGGAGGGGAAAACGATTCAAAGATTCGCGCCCGCGACTGTCCCCGCGAAGATGGAACAGAAGATAGCAGCTCTTCTCGGATGAGGAATTCCTGCGAACTAAACAGACATGCCCAAGGAGCTTGAAATGAACATATACGATTTAACTGCGACAGCAATCGACGGAAAACACATTCCTCTTTCTGAATACAGGGGAAAGGCCCTTGTAATCGTAAACACCGCGAGCAAGTGCGGCTTTACGCCCCAATACGAAAGCCTTGAACGGCTGTATAAAAAATACAGGGACAGAGGTTTGGAAATTCTGGGATTCCCCTCGAACGATTTCGCCGGCCAGGAACCGGGAAGCAATCAGGACGTAGAAAGCTTTTGCAAGATGAACTACGGCGTTTCCTTCAAGCTCACTGAAAAAACGTCCGTGCGCGGCCCGCAGGCCCACAAAGTGTTCGCTTTTTTAACGAAAGAGAAACCGTTCAAGGGCTTCAACGCCAATCATCCCATAGCGTCCCTGCTTGAATCCAATCTGCGCACGAATTTTCCGCACTTCATGGAAGGAGACTCGGTAAAGTGGAATTTCACCAAATTCCTGATAGCTCCGGACGGAACAGTGCAAGAGCGCTTCGAGCCGACCACTGATCCGATGGAAATGGAAGCTGATATTGTGAAGTTGTTGGAAAAACGTTGACAGCGTTTTGGAATACCGCTATACATCACGGGAACGAAGAAGGGGAAGGAACATGTACGAAGAATTAAAGCTCGACAACCAATTATGCTTTCCCCTGTACTCCTGCGCGAAAGGCGTGGTAGGCAAATACAAGCCGTTTCTCGACGAACTGGATTTGACCTACACCCAATACATCGCCCTGCTGGTGCTGTGGGAAAAACGGAAGACTAACGTGAAAACCCTGGGAGAGGCTCTGTCCCTCGATTCGGGTACGCTTACGCCTCTTTTAAAGAAACTTCAGGAGAAGGGATTGATCTCAAGAGAGCGCGATCCGGAAGACGAGAGAAACCTGACCGTAAGCCTGACCCCCCAGGGAGAGAAGCTGGAAGTCAAAGCCAGGGAGATTCCTTCCAGAATTTCCCGGTGCATAGACCTCTCGAAGGAAGACTCCATCGCCCTGTACGGAATCCTCAGAAAGCTGATGGCGAAACTGTAGCAACCGACGCTACACCTTGTATCCGAGCAGCTCCTTTTCCAAGGCGCCGCTTGCGTCGAGGTTGCGGTCGACCTCGCGGCGGACGGCCGAGAAAGCCTGTTGCAACCCCTGCATGGCATCGGCCTGGGCCTTAGCAGAAGACGCGATGGACGAAAACCGGCTCAGAGTCTCTTCCAATCCGGACGCCATGAGCGTAGTTTCTCGTTCCTGTATTTCCATCCTTTCGCGGACGATTCGCGAGTTTTCCTGCACCTGATTAATCGACGATTCGACGCTGCTGGTGCCCGCCGACTGCTCTTTCATGGCGGAGGCTATTTCGGCGGAAATGGAAGCGGCTTCCGCTATTCCGCCGGACAGGGAAAGAAAGGCCTGAGAAGTCGCCTCCGAAGAAGCGACGCCCTTGTGAACACGCCCGTCCATCTCCAATACCAAATCTTTGATCTTTTTCGTTTCTTTCGCGGCGGAGGCTGCCAATGAACGAACCTCTCCGGCGACGACCGCGAACCCCGCTCCGCTTGTTCCGGCGTGAGCCGCTTCAATCGCCGCGTTCATCGCCAGCAGATTCGTGTCTCCCGCGATTCTGGAAAGCGAGCCGAGCACTTTCAATACGTCGGCCGCGGACTTTTCGATATCCTTAATCGCCTTCGCCGCCTCATGCACGGAACTGTTTCCGGAGTTTCCCTTCGCCGCCAAGTCGGACGTTACGGCGCCGGAACGATGAGTCATCGACTCGACGGAGCGTATGTTCGCGGACATTTCCTCCATCGCGGAGGCTGTTTCGTCGGTGAACCTGCGCTGAGAATCCACAGCGCCGGCTACCGCCCGGGCGGCGGCGCGCAACGATTCGAGAGAATCTTTGAGAATGCGGGATTCGGTCGCCTGCTTGTCGATGGACGAACTCAGCGAAACGACCGATTCAATCACGTTCATCGTCGCCGTCTCCGAACCCTTCATAACTGAATCGATGGATTGGGCGGCCTCGCGGGTTTCAGCGGCCGCGGCGCCGATGCGATATATCAGGGATCGGAATCGGTCCATCAGGCGGTTGACCGAATCGGCGAGCTGGCCGAACTCGTCCATTGAACGCAGCGACAATCGCTTGGTAAGATCCCCGCCTCCCTCGATTACATCAAGAAGCCTCTCGTTGAGCGCGCTGATCTGGCCTTTCATTTCGAGGGATCTGGCTCCCTGGACAAGGATGCATACTACGGCGAGAAAAAAGGCGGTCAAGAGGAACACGGCCGTTTCCCTCGTTTCGTAGTCCGCAAGGGCATCCCACGGCAGCGGAACATCCTGAGGCGTGAAGCTCTTTCTGGCGGTTACGCCGGGCACAGCCTTTACGATGCCCGCACGCAGAACATCTTCGGCCCTCGCCCCTCCTGAGGCTTCGGAGCGGAGCGCCTGAAACGAAAGATCCTGGTAAGCAATCAATCCATGCATGTTGAACTGAAGATAGGTAGCCGCGTACACCGCGACGATAGCGACGTGCAGAACCTGCTTGGACGTGCTGCGCATGGCGCGTTTTCTGTTTCCCAATCCGGTGATGCCCAATCGATCGCGCAATTCGCCGAAGCAGATATCGTGCAGAGCCGACTGCGCCGACGCGTACATTGCCGCTCCGACGATATTCGAAACGAGAATGATCAGCCGGAACGGAGAAGTGAAGCCGCCGATGCCGTCTTCGATTAACACCAGGATGGCGTATCCCATGGCGAAACCGAAGAGGTTCAGGAATAACACGATCCAGGAAAAGCGGAGCAGGGATACGCGGAGTCGTTCGGTTTCCTCTTCCCCGAGAGAAGAATCGCTTCTGAGCCGGTTCAGGGCCGACTCGAAGGGCCGCGCGGCGAAATACAGCACCAGACCGAATACTACAGCGGGAGGGACTACGTAGAACAGAATAAAATTGAAAACATAGCCCGGCAAATCAGAAACCGAGGCGATTCCCAATACCGCGTTGTCCCGGAAATAGCCCAATATCTGCATGAAAACATACACGACGAAAATCATTCCTACGGAAATGAGGCTCACCTTCAGGGCGAGTCTCGAGGGGGCGACTTTTTTATCTTTCATATCTGGTTGAATTGTTCCCTTTCGGAACAATCCTGTCAAGAATAAAACCCTCGATACCGCGAAACCAGGAAATATTCGCGCGCAGCCCGGTTAATCGTTTATACTTGTTGATAATAACCAGGAGGACGCAATGTATACAGCGACAATGAGGTATAATTTCACCGAAGAAGGCTTTCAGGAAGGGTGCGCTCTGTGGAAAACCATCGTGTTCAACGCGGCGCAAAAGGCCCCCGGCCTGGTTCGGATGCAGTTTCTCACGGCCCAGCCGACCGCCCTCGCCATCGGCACCTGGAAGGATAAAAAACATGCCGAGGACTTCATGAAAACCGGCGTTTTCAAGGAATTAAAAGACGCGCTGAAGGGAAAACTCGTTTCCGAACCGGAACCCGAGCTGTGGGTGCTGGAAAGCTTTTGGGGAGAAAGTTCGGGCACGGGCCGCTGATAATCGCCGAAAACCGTCAATTCATTCATTTTTCCATCCTTTAGACTGCCGTATTGCCGGATAAAAGCTATACTGTAGACATTACAGGAGTACCGATGAGCACGATCATTCAAAAAACACTCAGTTACTTTTACGCTCCCTACGAGAATGCCGATATACGAATTCAGAAAAAGGCCAGGCTG
>ERZ795059.2171-NODE-2171-length-20662-cov-14.629252_pt1 | contig 20662 bp, 21 predicted proteins | sample MGYA00375143_ERZ795059 | MGnify/ENA primary metagenome ERZ795059 (study PRJEB30188, sample SAMN05720168) | activated sludge metagenome | isolation source: Anaerobic digester | place: USA | collected 2015-01-07 ... | reverse complement strand
GGAGTGGATGTAGCCCCTCGAGTTTATTCTGCTCAGCAATCGCCGGGTAAAATTCGATAAATCGATGTTTGCCAATGGTCTGTTCGATTTTGTCACGAATGTTTTTGGCAAGCCAGTCATCTATCTGTATATGCTCACCAAGTGTCCACCGAATTGTGTTCCAGATGCCATAGTCCCCATAGATATCGGTGAACTCACGCGGAATCGGAATATCCTTGGGCATGCTTGCATGAATCGTTCCCTGTCGATCAGGAGCTTGACTGAACTGATATGGATTGTTGAACATGATCATTTCTCGGAGTGGATGTAGCCCCTCGACGAGAACAATATCCCATTTTTTGTTATTGTAAATGAATGGGTAGTAAAAGATGTTCCCAATCTTGTGATGAAGAATTCCCATATTGTTCTGAACGAGTTGATCCGAGTCATCAACCCACACGAAATGATTATGCATGTTATAATACGGCTCGAACCACCAATCGAACACATTGATCTCGCCATAAAGTTTGTTTTTATCTTCATATGCAACACAATCGCCGGGCACATCGTTGATGACATATATATTGTTGATTGTCACAAGATGAGAATGATATGGGGTGAAATGTTTATCGATATCGCGCATTGCGTTGATCAGATTTGTTTGTGATAGAATAATCTGACGAACTGGTATATATGCGTGACATTTGTCAAAAAAGAATGACTCAAACGCTTCACCAAAAACATTGAGTAATTCGAGTCGAATGGTCACACCATACGAATCAGTTCCCGCGGTATCGAGAATGTTTTTAACCCACGCACAAAATGTGTTGTCGTGTTTCGAGAATGTAGAAATAAGATTATCTCGAGACACGTTATCGCGAACGTCTCCATAGAATCTCTGTTTGATGGCCGCCAAGATCTTTTCTTTTCGCTTGAGCGGCGACAGGTTATCAGGGTGCCCAGGAGGTGAGTAACTCGGACGCATATACAACTGCTCGACTTCTTTGACAATGGTCTTATAGATGGATTTTGGCGATATGAATGCCACATCTTGTTGTTCGAGATATGATACATCGCCTTGCCACCACATCATCTTGTCGGTGGGAAGCACCGAGAGTGGATCGTGGATCCCAGAAAGATGACTCAACACCATGGCATATGCATATGTGAGGGCGATGTACGACACGTTCTTTGAAAAACCAGAAACATAGATTTCATTAATGTCTTCGCCCACCATCAACCGTTCCGTGGTCTGTCGGTACATGGCGGAATGCAACAACGAAAAAATCGTGCCCTGTTTGCTCCACTCGAACACAAGCCCCATAACATAATATGCGGTCTTCATGGGGAATGTGAGTCGTTTATCCGCATCCATCTCATCAATGTCATCGGAACTCAATGTCCATAACGGATCATCAATTTCTCCCAAGGCATATGTGAGGGGAGCGAAGGTTTCGATGGGAAGCGCCGAGTTGTTGTTCCAGATGATGTCTGGAATCAGTGTATGCCGAGCATCAGGAAATCGAGCTGTGTCATAGTTGTGGTGCAACCAGTACTCCGCGATATAGAAATCTCGGTAGTTGAGCTGATTGAGAAGTCGGCCGAGAAGCGATGGTGTACCCTTCTTTCGCAGATATCCATATACGTTTTGCGCGATACCCCGCCGTTGTTGTGGACCAAACAAATGCTTGACGGGGAATCCAAACGAGTCAAGATATTCGCTCACGACCTCATCAGGCTGTATAGAAAGGTTTGTGATCTCTTTTCGAAGGTTGATCATTGTATGCATCACAGCATACAGATCAAGCTTCATATTCATCAATCCATTGTATGCATCGCTTTCGTACAACGGTTCGTTAATCTCGTTGTTGAAAAACTGTGCAAGTTTGTCTCGAGTTGCCACATATGAGTAAAGAATCTCATCGGGCACTTTATCCAACGATGATACATCGTTTCTCGTGATTGCTGTCAGAAGATTCTTGAATGCCTTTGTATAGAAATGATTTTGATCATAGAGCTTCGCGAGTTCACTCAGATCTCTTGATTCAATCCGCATGGGCAATCACATCCATCTCAGACAATTGTCTGATGAGATGCTGTGAGATGATTCAACAAGTAACAGCACTGCGCAGCAACAACAAGACATTCAAAAGCATTATTACAATCAATGCTCTCAAAATCGGATACAAGTGCATTCTTGACATTCATCGCATATGACTCGTTGTAGTAGATATTCAACCAACGAGTCATCAGATTATCGAGTCGTTGTGCATATGTAAATGGTTTTGAATATGCGGGATCAAGCTTTCTCACAGCAGACAAGAACCACGTCATGTGCTCGGTGTGGTCGAGAGCAGTGACCTCTGGGTACACCAGCTGCAAGAACGAATTGGTAGATCCACCAAACGCCTCATATTGATGTGATTCTGGATGTATAACTTCCCGAATCGTATTGTAGTCCACCATGGTGTTCGTTGATGAACTGAAGGAAAGAGTTGCATACTTAATGGGGTCGCAAAAGCAATCCAGAATTGTGTTATCGAAGGTGAACAATCGTTCGTCAAGAGCCGCACCACTTGGTATATATTGTTGTCTATCAAAATGCTGAATGTTTCGAAGAACCAGAGAGTAGAATCGATGATCGATTTCTGGGAAGATGATGTCGTGATTCACATCGTGATACAATTCTCGATAATCCACAGTGGGATCATAGAGGGCGTTAAACAAAGACACAGCTTTTGCGAGTGTGTTTTTGATGGTCAATAACATCACACACAACTCCTTATCATAGATGCCATGATATGCGGGCAAGAATGCACTGACTGCTCGAACCTTCTGCATCATGCCATCTTTAAGGATCTCGGAAGATAATGCAATGGACAATCTATGATATGGAACGACGTGCGGTGTGGACATATCCACATTGGTGACGATGTAGATCAATGGGATAATGTCTGGCACATTAAGTCCAATCATGTCGCCCACTTTTGGAGTGACTCCCTGAAGCGGATCCACCATAAGCTGAAGTGATGTTGATGCATCCATTGATGTGCCCTTTTCATCGGCCACTGTTTCCAAGGCGCTGGATGTGGACGTCAAAACAGGGAAATCGATAACCAGATGGAACACACCACCATACTCTTTATCAGCTTCGTCGTGGTAGAAGGTTTGTAGATGTGGGTCGTAGTTCGACTGCGCGATTATGAGCGAATAGTAATCTACAGTGATTCGATTCTGAAACGGCACATATTTTTTATGTGTGAGAGAAAGGTACTCGTTGATGTACTTTTGTGTCAACGATTCGTGTACAGTATTAGACGTCATGGAGGGTCACATTTTCTAAAGCAGTATGAATCTGTTCCACCGTGGCTTCGTTTGTGCTTGTTTGTGTGGTGTCAGTATCCACACAAATGTCATAGATCTTCCCATTGAGAAGATCAATTTGTGATGGGATTCGGAATGTTACATCCTTGTTGGTTTCATTGTAGTTGATTGTCATAGAAATGCGAGCAACTTTACCCGGACGCGTTTTCATGTCTTCGATTGTGACGGTGATACCAGTTACTGTAGCTCGAGATTCCCATCGACACGCTGCTTCAACCTCGCGAGCGATGTCTCCCGCGTTGGCATTGTGCTCGAAAAGGAACTCATGGAGACGACTCCCAAACTCGGGTTGCCACTGACGGGTTTTACGACGCACCGCAAGACACATGAAAATGCTTTTGATAATCGCGTTCCAGCCCGTCTCTTCTTTGAAGTTGCCACGTGCATCAAAGGTGGGCAAAAATGTTGTGATAGGCTGTGCCATAAGTTGAGAGTCGTCTCCTTTCTAGGTGAACATCGTCCATCACACGAATGTAGGACGTTTTGCGATCTGAGCTGGGGTTTGTCGCACGTTAGCGTGACGTTTACGCAAATCGATCGCTGATGTGCGTTCATCCATGGCTTGTTGAGTTCGGCGATTTTTGTCCTCTTCGAACTTCAGTCGCTTCTGAAGGATCATCGTGAACTCTTTGAGCGGCATATTATATACTGATTCGAAGGGAACTTGAAACAATGTCATAAACAACATGACTGTTGCCATCATGTTATCGTGATGTGCCTCAATTCGCCGAAAATACTCAGCATAGTCTAGATTATCACGCGTGTGCCACCAGAAAAAAGAGATGTGCGAGTGGACTGATGCTGATTTGGAGTGGATTACCACAATTTGGACAGAGTCCCTCAAATGAAGCAGTGATTCCGTGTTCACCAAACGCTTCTTTCCACTCCTTGATCAAACGTTTCCGCACCTTGGCGGGCTTGGATGCAAACGCACCATAGATCTCAAGCGGATTCGTCATAACAATGGGAATGGTGTTTCCCGCATCATCTTTTGCTGTGGCTTCGATATGATCAACAATCAGGTACTGATGTTCGGGAGCAGAATCGCCTTTGGATGACGACAAAATCTTGATTTCGTCGGCGAGTGTGGGCTGTTTCAGGAAAACAGTCCATCCATACTCGGGATACTGAAGTATGGGATGTTTGGTTAGAATGGGAACATCTCCCGTATACATATCCACTTTCAGGAGAGATGCCAGATTGATCATCTCAGTAGTCTTTGTGTTGCATGACCCACACTGAATGGACATATCATGCTCAACATCGTAGGATGCCATAATGATGCCAAACAGAAGCGCATCTCGATCGCTGGGTGTGATTCCATTGACGAACGCAGTAAATGTTGGGAATGGTGCATTCTCGCCCGTCTTCATGGACGACTCGATGCAATCGTACATCAGATGATTCAATGTGTCGCTCATCTTCTTGGGACTTGTCGCGCTTCCTTTGAGGATGTCTTCGTCGCGAACAGTAAGTCCCCGAACGTTGAACTCATGCTGAACGAGGGGCAGTTTCACAAAATACATAGGTGCCATGGGTTCCTGAATCTCGGGCTGCGGCATCAATCTCATCGCTCATACCTCCAAAGTGAATGTGTGGATCTGTGGCATCATCCCACCGAAGTGAACTTCCTAGATTTTGTTCGGGTGAACATCGAGAGAGATTGTGTTGGGGACACGACGATGTGTCTTGCGTGTCCCCAACACAGGATGTGTACAATTAATCAGTGTGTTGCAAAGCGTTACTAGTAGATGATGTTGACGATGCCATAGCCCTCTGGGCGAAGCATCTCGTTGCCAAAGCGGCTCAGGAAGGTCAACGCAGGCCGATTACCCAGCGGATACGGATAGATGGTCATCGGAATGTAGGGAGCGAAGATGTAGTTCGCGAAGCTCTCTTGAGCGGGCTTCGCACCAATCACGATCCTACCAGCGGGCACGATGGGGCTGCACAGCACGGTCAGATAGTTGCTCAGGGTACCAACCTCGGGGCTGGAACCGAACTGACCATCCTTGTCATATGAACCCTTGAAATCGAAGCTGTTGAGCATACGGAGCCACACCATGTCCATCGGGTTGATGAGCATATGAGTCGCAGGAGTCAGGTTCGTCGCATTGTAGATGCGAGCAGATACGCGCTCAATCTTGAACAACAGCTCGTTGGCCCATTCCTTCACCGTGTAACCAAATGCCGCCCGGGTGGGGTTCGCATTGAAGCTCTCCACGTTGGTGGGATTATACTTCGTGGTTTGGAAGAGCAGATCCTGGAACAGGGCCACGTCAAGACTCAGCTGAGACTGGTTGCCGAACACAGCGATGAACTCCGCCTGCATCTGCAGCCCCATCCGGCTCTTCATGTCCTGCTCGTACTGCACGGACCAATCCGCTTGCATCTGCAGGTCGGTGATGTTGAAACGAATCTTGCGGGAATCAAAGCCCACTTTGATGGCATTGTTCTCTTCCGCAGTGGTGGCCGTAGCAACGATGCCCACCGAGGTGATCTTGCCCACGGTGTCCACGCTCCGGGTACCGCTCAGGGAAATGATGCCATCCTCAAAGTTCACAGTACCCGTCACCACATCGGTGAATGGGCCCGCCCCACCGGAAGCCGGGAAGGTGTGGGAGAACTGGAACTTGCCCTCTTCATCAACCACGAGGTTGACATCACCCGCGGCATCGGGACCTGTAGTCGCACCCGCGGCATCCACACCAGCCCAGGAAACGATCACAACCTTGCGTTCGATGGAGGCGTTATTACTGTTGAGCCCCACCGGGGTGAGCAGATCCGTGGAGGACGGCACGTTCACAGCAAACGGAGCGTTCCATGAACCCACAGGAGTTCCCATACCCAGCGGTGAGTAGCTGGGAAGCTGCACAAGCTGACCGGTCAGGGTCTTGGCCACGGGCTTGAAGAAGTAACGCACGGCCTCGGGTGAATCGAGGGGCACGGTGGTCAGGAATTCACGCATGATCATCTTCGGCCACATAAAGCGGAACAGCGGCATGATCATCCGAGCCTGTGGCAGGAAGCCAAGGGACGTGTTGGTGTTCTCAGCCAGGCCCACCATGTTCTCCATGATGTTCTTGGCGAGGATGTTAAATCCACGACGCTCATCTTCGTTGATGCCTTCGCTGAACCCCTCGATGTAGAGGTTCTGCAGGCTACTATCCTCCAGGATGTTCTTAAAGTTCTTGCCATCCTCGAGGTCGATGCCATATCCACCAATGGTGGTCTGAACGGATTCGAACAGCGCGAGCATATCGTTATGGTCGATCACATGATGCTTGTTTGACATTTTAGGAACACATCCTCTTCAAAAGTGTAGGATTTGAGTTTCTTCGATGTCATGCTTCCGCATGCATCGGGTACAGTGCGACTTGATGCTCATATGCTGGCTGATTTTGTCTTTCGTCTCCACATCTCACCCACCTTATGCGCACCAAGATGTTTGACACACTATCTCCTTCATTTTGTTCCATACGTGTGTGGAAACAATGAACTTTTCTGATCCTATGTGGATGCGAATTGTTCTCTCCGTATCTGTTCGTCGGAATACATCACAGCAATGGACGACACCGTAGTGTAAAACAATGTTGCACACACAACGAATATCACAAGCATGAAATTAAGTGTAGAAATGATTGCTGGAAGTGGGGCTGATACGCTAAACCCAGCATAAAACATGCCAAGCATAACCTTCATAAACAACACACTTGATGTCTGTGCAAGGACAAACATCTGTTGGATCTGACTGTCTTTGGCCGTGGTATACGATCGGATAAGTGTGTCGAGTTGTGCGTAGATTATCAGTTCGAGTCTGGTTTGCCCATATTTATCCCAGCGTGGATTCCAATCGAGGAATGTGGCTCCACCATCAGGTTCGGTGTACCGTTGCTTTCCTGGATCGGTGCCCGGCTTAAATGGATAGTTGCGTTCATGGTGTGGGAAGAAGTGAAGTCTCCATCGCCATGGATAGAGAATGTGCCACCACGCACGAGTTCTTGGGTCATCGTTTTGCCGATATGTTGGTGTGATGGGATCTCGCATATAGAACAACATCGCGTAGGGCATCCATGCGGCAAGCAAGATCATATACGCCTTACAAAACCGATCATTGACTCCCGCGCCTTTGAGTCGACTATACACTTCACGAAAAATCAATCCAGATTGCATCTCTATCACTCGGGACGCGCTTCCCATATCTGTTCCGAGGACATTATCGATACTCACCGATATGGACGACATGAATGCCGCAAATCGGCCTATACAATATGTCACAAACGACAGTGCTCCTTCAATGGGTGCCATGGTTCGGATAAATATAAGTCGGCGTTCCGTACGTTCTGCTGCATCAGCATCAAGATCTATATCAATGAGATGCAACACATCGACAACAAACGTTCGGAGTACAGCAACAATGGCATCATATGTACGCGCAATTCCCATCGCACGAATACAGGATGTGATGGCCGAGGAAATGCGTTGGATAACTGGTTTTACTGCGGTGTATACATCTTGTATCGAGTTGAGTGGAGACCCACGTGGATCATCCATAAACTGTTGTGATTTTGTCATGCGATATCACCTTGTGTGGTGAAAAGATGTACAACTAGCCAAGGAACTTCTTGAATGCGTGCATGAACGATTTCGGTGATTGGTATGCCCGATGGTTCTCTGAAAAATCATCAAGGAAGGAACGAATATTTGATTCGTTCAACGCCTTCACAGTAGAAACACCTGTAAGTCGATCGCTTGTGTCGAGGAACTCCTGAAGCATCATATTCATCCGAGCGGTCATGCGTGCAGTTTTTGTACCTGTTGGGATATCGGCGGTATAATCGTACACGAACCCCTCAACCAACGAGTTCATATGCTCCGCCGAAACATCACTCAGAAGCACATCAGCAAGTGCACAGAGAGCATCTGTCTCATTGAGAACTACATCCCCAGATCCCTCGGTAACCATCCGCATTTTTGTCAGACCACGGGTATCAGTGAGGATATCAGTGATGTCTTGCAGCACCGCGGCCTCATGGGACGGTGTCGTCACCGCATCATGTGTCACATAAATAGCGGGCTGAACGACCTCGAGGCAGTTCTGCATGCCAGGAATTGGACGAACCTTTCCCACCGCTCGGCAGGAGAAGCCAATGCTGATATTGTCATAGGCAGCCATACGAGCAAGATCCATACCGTTAGCATTGCTCAAACTTTCAACGACGCCAATAATCTTGTTGTTTTGGATTTCCATATGTGGGAACGAATGCGACGCATCTCGATATGTCACCGTGAGCTGTCGTCGCATCTCAGCAGGGTTCTTCATATCTCCCACCATGGGGTGATCCATTTCCCCAAGCATTTTACCCTGACGAATCTTCTTGTTGGCGGTTTCCACAAACTGCTCACAAAGCGCGGTGGAATACCGACGACGATTGTTATTGATCTCGTTGATGGTCTGCAGCACGGAGTTGCCACGAATCTTGAATGTGCCACCACCCAGCTGCTTCACTTCAACTTCTTGAAGCGCTGATCCGTTCTGAAACTCGTTGACGATGCATACCGCTTTATTCTTCGCCATGAATAGAGAACCTCCTTGATGGAATCTTCATGCCTTCTTGTTTTGTTCATTGAATCGACCCATATTGATTGCTTCTTGTTCCTTGGATGGTGTTGTGAGTTGGGTTCGACAGGACTACGTCAACTTTCTTTTCTTCCATATGAGTATTGGCTTCATCTTCTTTGCGACTGATCATGTCGAGTAGATCGCTCCGCTTCTCCTTCATATACTGTTTGATACTTGTCGCCAGACCATACACCTGATGTGCGATCTTTTCGGTTCGATCAGAATCCGATACAATAGATTCATGTTCATCAGAAAGAACATCAAGCAATTGAACAACAACTTCTTTTGTATCAGAAAGTGTTTTGTCTTTGTTGACAAAAGCAATCAACCGATCAAGAACTCGACGAATCTGAATCAACAATCGGATCGAGATCACCATCTGTGTGTTTGGATCAGTGGTTCCAAACGGTAGATCATCTTCGGCATCACCCTCAGCATCTGTGCCGTCGTCGTCGGTGGTGAGCTTGAATGTTTGTGTCGGTTCTCCGCGTTTCAGTTTTTCGTCTTGAATGATCTGATCGATCTGTAGTGGTGTGTTGTCGAGAACTGCGGCTTTTGTTGTCAATGGAACATCATCCATAGCCGCAGCTTTGGTAACGAGCGGCACCTCGTTGATGGGCTGTGTATCCGCTTTTAGTTGTGTACTAAGAATCCGTTTCTTTGTGGGAGTAGATGCGCCCATGGGCACATCGTCCACAACTTTGTTGGACTTCAAGAGTACATTGTCGATTACCGTGGGTGATGTAACGAGTGGAACATCATCAATGATATTCTCTTCGTCCGCGTCTTGTTTACCATCATCTTCCGGCACACCCACAAGATATTCTTCCCAGGAAGAATCGTCATCATCGGGATCGATTACGAGATCCAGAAGATCTGATGCACGATCATAGATACCATCGATCATGTCTTCCTCTTCAGCAGGATCGAAATCCTCAAACAACATAATCATAACATCGTCCAGAACAGAACGATTTTTTGCCATCAACTAAACCCCCTGGTGTGTTACGATTTGCACGTCGTTCGAACTGAAAAACGTGAGACGACCGATGTGCTTAACCCAGGCAACAAGTGTGCTGATGGTGATCCACGAACACACATATAGAGCGTAGGGTACCGTGGCACCAATCGCAAGAGATGAAATAAACTGAAGCATGCCTATGGCATGGTTCTTAACAAGAAACCAAATGGGCGATCGAAATGACTGATCAATGTCATACTGAAGATCGATGCCTTCGATGGGAATCTGTAAGAGCGTGTAGCCAAGCAGTGACATAAGGTAACCACAACTAAGCGACCACGCAAGCTTGATATTTGTCCCACGTTTCATGTGTTCTATATATAGTTTGTATGCAGCGTCCACAGTAAGATAGTACTTGGTTTCGTCGACTTGAACTGGCTCGTATGTAAATCGAAACGTTGATGGTGCTTTAATGATATCCTGAACAATGGCCGTCATTGATGCTTTCGATGGCGTCATTGCGAGTGCTTTCTCCATGAGAGCAGAACCACACTCATCTACTGCCTTCGGGCATTTTTTCCTATATGTGTCCATGAACGTGTTATATACAGCAGCTGCGTTGAGATCTATTTTCATCGGACGACCACATCCATTCTCTCGGTCTCGTTATCATGACATTATTATGATCCAAGGAAACTATCGATATCGAACCCACCTCCTGCTCCCGCAGGTCCGCTACCACCCGCCGCATCACCGCCACCCTGCTTCCCACCAGCGACAGCATTGCTACCACCCATATTACCCATACCCATATCGCCACCAAACATATCGTTTACACCAGCATTCCCACCACTCTTGCGTTTCTCGTTGATGGTGCCCACGGCTTTTGTGATGCGCATATCAATGTCAAGCAGTTCGGGCCAGTACATCTGCACGATGGCTTTTGGATCGACACCAATATTCTTCAGCGAATTCACAAGTGTGTCGAGTGACTGGGCCTTCTCTGCTTCCACGGAGAGCATGAGCGATCGTGGTGGCAGGAACGTTACACGAACATGCCGGAACTCTGGGTTGAACTCGTTTGTGTCCATATAGATCGCCACATAGATCTTGTGGACAAGATTCGAAAACATATCGGAGAACTCTTTCTGAAGTGCAATAATGTTTCGAGCGAGCACCACGTTCTCCGAGGTTAATGTGGCCTTGGCGTTGACCCACTCTTCGTACCCGAGATGAGGGGGTGGGATATCTCCACCAGTCAGTAGTTGTTTGAGCATGTACATGTTCGGATCTGCGTGATCACTATACGTACCCAACTCCAGAGTATCAATCTCGATCTGTCGTTCTCCATTGATGTCTGGGATGTAGTAGCTTTCTTCCGAGGACACTAATGAAGGCAACATGTCAGTCGATCCAACTTTGTCGAAGGTGATGGCACGCTTATTCACCGAGGTCTTCACATCCATGATGCGTTGTTTCGCTGCCTTCTGACTTGGGGACTTCACATAGAACACAGTCCGCTTCCCGGTCTTTGACAGCTTGTACACCACACCAGCAATATCATCAGCAAGCAACAACCGCGCGCGGAACATGAGGTCGTCGATGCGACTTTCCCCATACGGGGCATAGGTGCCACTCTCATCGATTTTGAAATGATGGATGTTAGCGCATGGGATGAATCGGACCTGAACCTCGGGATTTCCTGATATGAGAATGTCCGCCATGATCTCCCGAACTCGACTCGCCATGTTGTCGATGTTGTAGGAGTTGATGCCAAACTTATCGCGGATATAGTCGCTCATCTTTGTCACAAACTGATTGGTGAGCTGCTTGGTGACGTTTTCCATTTCACGAGATGATTCACCACCCGTAACGGTGCCAAAGGATGTAGTTTTGTTTATCGTTTGTGTACTCGATGTTTGTGAGTTCGCCGAGCCTTGAACCATATTCATATCGTTCTTTCGGAAATAAACATATCCGTACACAATATCATCATGTTCGATGACAATGATGTTCCAAGGATCAATGAATTTCAGGCTGATGTTTGAGATGCTTCCCTTTGTGGGATACTGATCGAAAAGATGTCGCATATTTTCGATGGACATATCCTTGCCGCCGCCTGGTTTATCGCTTGGAAGAGCATACACACCCTCGGGACTATAAGATCCAGTCGGTGAACTGATGGGGATCTGTTTTGATTTCAATGTAAACGTCATTGTTGTTTCACGCAGTGCCTCCACTGCGGATTCACACAGCGATTCGGTGGCGTTTTGGAATCGAACGAATTGCTCATGGAGTGGTATAGTTTCATCGAGTGTGACACGAAACTTTGATCGACCGGATTCAATGTCGAATGTTTGTACCGGTCGGGATGTGTTCAGTTCATTGAGTGCACCTATGGATGATTCTTTGAGTGGAATACCCATATTGTAGAGAGTCTGAATCAGATACTGTTTCGAGTTTATAATCTCCACAAACATGTCGCCAAGATGCAGTGTCTTATAGATGAGCTTATATGCATGTTCGTCGATCTTCAAACGAGTGACGATTGTTTGCATATTTTTGATGGCATCGTCGAGCTTCGAGGCGATGTCTTCCCCATATTTGTCGGGCATGATCTTAAGAGACGCCTTGGTGATATCATCTGGGGAGAGGATGTTCGCCGCGTACACCCGAAGCATCTTTTTCAGGATGGGGAACTTTTTGGTGATGGAGATGTACTCTTCATAACGAGCGACTCGACTCGCATCGACATGAGAAACGTTTGAAACAAGATTATCAATAAAGTCTTTAACAACAGTTTCGCCTTCATCCCGTTCAAGTGTCTTGACTGCTGAAATCCAATCATATTGTCTCTCGAGTTTTGTTTCCGACGCTTTGAGTAGGGCGTCCACCGGAGCATCGAGATTCAGGTTTGGTACACCAGACACGGTCTTCAGAAGTTCGCGCGCCTTCTTCAGGGGAGACTCAAATATACTCGGCATGGGATCCCATCCTCCATCTCAGTCACGCCACCGGGGGCTTGTGTACAATTATGCGATGTTCATTGAGTGCATAATATGTGGCGTAGGTACAAAATAATCGGATCTGTCCATCACTGATGCGACCCTTCAGGAGTCGACGCATATTGTGTGGTGTAGTACCCACCACACGAACGTACACGTCGGTCACGAGTTTCCGTGCTTGGTCCACCGAGATGATGCGATCCTTTGCGGCGACGGCAAGAAGCACAAACTCCGACATGACCACATTGCATTGTGTATTGATATGGTCATCCATGTAGTCATCGAGCTGTTTTGTGAGACGAAACTCCACCGCATCCCGTTTCGATCGAAAGAACTGGTATGTGGCCCAGCTCATGCCCAGGCCACATACCAGAATCAAACCGGCTATCACATACACATACTCCGAATGAATCACCATAATCAAAGACTCCTTTTCACTCTACTGAATGACGAGGCCGATACCCACACCGAGGAGTCCATATGTAACATTCTGAAACGTACGGGACGCGCCAAGCGTCAGAATCTGCTGATCCTTGCCCGCGATCCGTTGATTGTATAAAGACTCGTTGGCTTTATAGAGCGCGATCTGTGCTTCAAGATTCGCCACGAGTTCTTTCTGAAGCTGATCTTTGCGAAGTTCGCTTTCCGCACGACGAGCAAGCTCGGCTTCGGCGAGCTCATACTTCGATTTCCAATGATCAACCTCATCTTCGAGCTGTTTGCGCATGGTATTGAGGTCGACAATCTCCTCGGCGGTGAGTTCATAGCTCTCATCGGAAACTTTTGTGAGTGCTAGACTTGGCGTGGCAAACAAACCCAACAGAATCATTCCAAGGCATGCATATCGAAAGCACCGCATAGATTACTTTCCCTCCCTTTCGGCTTCACGATATTTTTTCAAAGCAGCAGCAAGCTCTTCGGCCGCCTCGTCGGGAGTCATGGTATTTCCATTGTTTTTGTGTGCCGCATACTCCGCATCAATCTCTCGTTGACGCCGTGCATAGGCTTCTCGATCGGAGAGCTCGTTCTCATCTGATTCGGTGATCTTCTGCTCGATGGTTTCAGCTTCGGTCTCAAGAATGTCAATCTGTTTGTCATTCTCTTCGATTTGGTGTTTAAGTAGTGTGTCCTTTACTGTGCTCAGCAATCGGTTGCGAAGGAAGTACCAAACACCGCTACCTCCAAAAACCAGCAATCCGATTGCCATAACAAGATCCATCAAACCCGATCCTGATTGTCCATCCATAGAATCGTCATCTCCTTTTGCGGCTGAGGCCGCGACCTAGATCCCACGCAGTTCGGGACAGATGAGCTGCCCAAGTTTTGTCACATACACACAAAACGTGGTATCCGCCGCAAGAACCTTGACATTGATTACACGCACAAACCTCGCGTTCAGTTTACTGAAAACACGACCCGAGGATGACACAGTGATAAATGATGTGGGATTTGGGTCATTATTGAACGAGATACTGATTTGTCCACCGGGCATAACATCGGCATACAAATCAAGATCGTATTGCGCCTCGGGGAGTGTCATGGAATATTGTGTGTTCGCCGCCGCAGTAGTCTGTGAAAGCGATCCCACAAGTGGTGTGATATATGGAGTATCAGAAACAAACGCAAGACCAAGCTGCGTCATTGCGTTCTGTGGCAAGTACACCGACGTCTCGATGGTTTGACCAACACGAATAAGCGTTCCGAACACATTCTGTTCCACACCATGATCTGGGCTGGTGGGCACATACTGATATGTGGGCATGTCTACAATAACCTCCTTCGAAGTTCTCCATATTTGTTATGTTCAAGTGTTAGTCTCACGTTCTGTGTGCCAAGAAGGACGCGAGTGATTCCGCATAATATGACAACAATTCTTGATCATCCGTCCGATCTGTGCTGAATGGGATCCACAAGTCCGACATGATGAATCCAAGGACGCCCACAACTCGCCTTTCCTCTTGAATGATAAAGAGTAGATATTGCCGTCCCGAGATCACTGTTTGGAACATGGGACCCATATTTCCAATCATACTTGTGGCCTGAAGGATGGCTTGTTCCATATCGTATTGTATACCACACGAATAAACGTACTGTAAACTTCCATCGGGCTCGATGAGCGCCACCACACCAGACAGAATATCAAATCGGCCCACCAGCTCTTCAATGCTCCGTTTTAACGCATCATCCCTTCGTGTGTACCGAATGAGTGCACCAAATGCACTGAGTACCGACTCACAGAGCCCCTTAAGTCGACGTACTTCGCCCGAATCCCGCAAACTGATCATGACTTGTCGTTTCCCGAGAATGGGAGTGATCAGTGCCATGAACGATCGTTGCCCCACAGGTGTAGATGTGGTGAACTCAAGATGTTGAATCCGATCATACAGCAATGCATCATTCAAAACCGACACAATGTGATCCACAGTGTACTTATCGGTGAAGAATGCGGAGATGTGTGTTGTATATGTTGGTGCGTTCTTTGCATGCTGGATAAAACTATTGAACAGTGGAGATCTTTGCTGTATACAGACCCACAGGAGCACTCTTGTACATACGCATGTAGTCGACATACAATGCATTGAGTTGCTGTTCCGCGAGTCGTTGTTTGGTAATGTCGATAGCAAATCCCTCATAGATGGTATCGTTCTCACAAAGCGTTTCTGTGATGCTGAGCCATCGAGTTTCACCAGCAGCAGTAATGATCTCTATCTCGTTGGTAGTAGTCTCTTGAGATTTTGGCCGATTTCTGAAGGACACAACGTGCTCATTCATATTAATTTTATCGATATCTGTGTTTACATCGTATCCGAGAATGGAACGCATTGCTGTGTTCCACATCTCAAATCGACCAGTAGCTGCGGAGATCTGATAGAGACCCACAGGTGCACGTTCGTATACAAGCCGATACTGTTCCTTGGCGCGCATCAGCTCATTCTGAGCGATGGTCTCATTGGAGACATCGATGGCTACGCCCTCCACATATCCCTGACTGAAGTTGATGACTTCGGTGAGAATCAACCATATATGTTGGTGGGTGTGTGCTTTAGACCAGTGCACAGTTACTCGATGCGTGGGTGTCTCCTCTCCCTCGGCAGCAGTGAAGCGATGTTGATCCGAGACCTCAACATAATGTTCGTTCATAGTGTGCATCAAACATTCTTCCACCGATTTATAGCCAAGCATGTGCGCCATATAATCGTTCACAAAAATAAACACGCCGCTATGAATCTCCGCACGATACAAACCCACTGGAGCTGTATTGTACAGTTTCGTGTGTTCACGTTCCATGGTGATGATCTTTTCGGCGCGCTTTCTCGCTTCGGCATCAAGTGCACGGTTCGATTGCTCAAGTTCCTGTCGAGTGCGAGTTTCTTCAGTGACGTTCTCCGAAAAGAGATCGTAGAACTCGACGTCGCCATTTTCCGAAAGCACCGGCACAAATGTGTTTCTGACCACAATAGATACATCATCTCGTGCCACATGGTGACAATCATTTTTAATCATAGTCTTTGATTCATGCAACAGCATATGCTCATGATTATGATGGAAGAATGGACACACATATGCGAAAAATGGATTCATATCCATAAACGTCTCTGGAGACTCATATCCATAAATCTGCGCGTAGTACTGATTCACTTCAATGTATCGGTATGTTGCGTCAAGTCGAGCAATTCCAATACCAGCGTTCTCGTACATCGTTTGATACTTTCTTTCCATAGAAGTGAGTCGGCATCGAGCTTCGTCTCGGGCCTCGATGAGTGTTTGAACAATTGTTTGGTTTTGTGCAATCTGTTGTTTTGTCTCAATGAGTCGGTCGAGCATCTCACGAGACCGTTTCCGTCGATTGTCTGGACGGGAGTCGATATCTTCCATGGCATCTTGTACACGGCGCCGTTGAACTTTACTCCACATATAGGCAATAACAATAATAATAACAATAATCGAAATCAATCCAAACAAAACATACTGTTCGGGTGTGTTCATAATATCAATCACCACCCCGCCGAATTAGAACTATTCCTATATTGAATGACACGTGGCGCAATAAATACATCAAGATGTTTGTTGAAGTTTTCCTCACTTCTTGTTTCCCAATCATTACAAATCCGCGGAATAAACGCTTCAAGTGGTTCATTCACAGCATTTGTTACCATATCAAAATACGTCGCACACGCATCGTTTACCAGAGATGTGAGCGCATGTCGCCCATCCGCAGTCAGCATTCCGCGACTGTCTTGAACCACGGCATTGATAAAGATCTTCGATTTGTCTGCGAGATCCGTCCGAAGTCCTTCCATGGCCACGTCACGACCCTGTGTATTCACCGATGTGGCGACTTGAGACTTGAACCTCGCGATGGGAATGATGATATACAGCGGGAGCTCAAGCACATGACGACGAACCAAGACACGAATAGATGCGGACTGTGGTGCGTTATTAAGCGCATTCGTTACATCTGTGAGAACAGATGTCACCGTGGCCATGCCATTACTCATACCTACAACGTTGGCAACAATCTCGTTAAGAACTTGCTGTTGCTCTTCGGGTGGATTCAAAATCTTTGATAACTGATCGTCAACAATCTCGTTATGCGCTCGATACTCTTGAATATGCATGGATAACATAATACCGAGCCAGACGAACGGGAACAACAGAAGGAGCGGAATGACTATAGGAGCATGTGCTTCATTAAAAAACATATCAATACGAAACCCAAACACATAGAGTCCTGCCAAGGTAATGATATAAAGAACGATACCCCACGCCTTGGCGGTTTTGAGCATATCAAAAATACTCACCACAGCATCTGGTACTGAAGTTGCCGCATCTCCCGAAGAATCATCGCCACCGGAAGACGTGTTTGTAATGTTTACAACAACCGGTGATGTAGAATCATCCACATCGCGATCTCGTCGCACAGCCATGAGAACACCCCTCCATCACCGATCATATCGCAAGAAATATGCGAAGTTGAATAGCACAAGTCCCGCCACCGCTAATGCCCATTCGATGAACCACAACAGTGTGGCAGCATCATATGGAACATTCAGCACGCTGTAAATTGGTTGTGTTGCATCGGATGCCCAGAAAACAATCAATGATAGAGCGAGAATGCGTCCCTTCATACAACGATACCGTTTCCATGAAATTATTCCCGAAGCAAGACACAACAAAGAAGTTCCTGTGGCAAAAAATGTATCATATGCGATGTTCCCCACAATCTGTGTGTTTGTTGTGGTGAGAAGTTTTGTCTCATAGATACCAGAAATAACAATGAGCCAAACAACTGTGGCTACAATGGGGGTGAGAATGATTGCGATTTTGTATACAATATCCGGCCGCACGATGATGCGGTGATCCATAAACATACAATTTTGATCCTGGTCGATTGTTTGACTCCATATCAGAATGAACCATGAACCAATGATATCGAGGCCATTTGCCATCCATCCAAAGAGCGAGTATGGATATGCCGCCGCAAGAACAAGACCCGCACCCCAGTACAAAACACACCATATGAACATCTGATACTGTGGGTTGAAATTGTCCACATTAAAGTGTCGCATGAGTGCGTGACATCCAATGAAGAGGAAGTTCACACCAAACAGAAACGGTACAAGATTGTCGAGGTTTACTATGGGCATGAGACACCGCCTCCGGGCGAAATGTGTAATCAACAATCAATGTGCTCCTCAATATGATGTTCGATTAAGAAAATCGTGATGCTTTCGCCGCGATGTCACGCATATTGCATACCGAAAAATAGATATATATTATACTATTGCTGTATGGAAACACTGCTTCATTAAATATGACCATATTTTTCTTCGCCCTTGGAGGTGATTAGGGTGGGGTCGTCGATTAAGTCGTCAGCATATGAGTACCGAATCTGGATGCCGGACAAGCTTCGGATGAACCCGTTCTATGTAGAACGAGTTCATAAGAGCAACGGAACGAAGACGTTGCTAACGAAGACGTTCGCATCCACTGGAGATGCCATTCAGTGGATTCGGTGCCTGGACAAGCACGTTACTGATCCGGAGGATGTGAAGATTATGTTTGATGTTGAGAAGATGCGAGATGAACGCGCACGGAACATCGAACGAAACAAACAACGGTTTCGGGAAGCAAAGGCAAACGCAGAGTGTGTGCTCTGCGGAAGTAAAGATGATCTTTCGTTCCACCACGTGGATCCGTCCCTGAAGAAATATTCTTTTCAGGAACTGATCGTGTGGGGATCCATAGAGGAGCTCGATGCAGAGCTCTCGAAAACGGTGGTACTGTGCACACGGCACCACCGTTTGCTCCATGCAGCATGGATTCGTGAAACAAACGATTCCATCTGCCAAAGATGCATCTGGCGTCGGGGATTGCAGTGTCGTTGTAAACGACCCGACGTCTGGTGTGCGTCGAGCGGGATTTTGATCACAGGCAGCGGTGTTCCAGTAAAACGATGAGGGGAGCGGATGAGGATGGCTATTGAAAGGGAGTTTAAGTTCATGCTTCACGGGTGTGCGCAGGAAACAATCGCGGCGGCGTGCGCACAGGAGGGTTCCCATGGGTATACCGATCTTGAGCAGTGGTATACCCCTGGCGGACTTCGTATCCGCCGGGAAACGCCCCCGACGGGGGAGCCCACGTGGTACCTGACCATGAAGCGCGCGCTTCCTGCGCGCGACGGGCAGGCGGTGAACGAGGAGACCGAAGTTGTGGTCCCCGATGTTGTGGCACGCGCGGTGGTAGCGGACGCCGTGCCCGGGGGTCTCGAAAGCCCCCATGTAACAAAGCGCCGTCACCTCGCAACAACCTCTTTTGGGTACGTCGTGAGTTTCGACGTCTACCCGAAGGGGTTATTCTACCACGATGGGAACATCGTGGTGGCGGAGTGCGAGGTGGACTCCGAGGAACTCGAAACAGAGAAACACGTCATCGAGTTCCTCGGAAAGTTTGGTTGGGATGTAAGACCGATCCCCAAGGATTCGGTCTTCTTCTCCAACAAGAAGCTTGGGGCGATGCTGGTGAAAATGGCTTCATAAACCAGCATCGTCCCAACGTTTGGGGCCCGCAGTTTGGGCCCCATTATTTTTCGGAAAACACCCATAAAAATAGATATATATTATATGAATGTTAATGAGGATGTTGCTTCACCGCAACATCCTATTTTTTTGTGACGGATCGTGGTGATCCGTTATAGGGTTCGGCGCAAGCCGACGAGTTGGAAAGAAAGGAGGGATTTCGATGACGTGTCTCATCGAAGTCCTGAACGACAAGACCCGCCGGACATCGTGGGTCCGGCGGGTGATCCCCGCCGCTTCTTATGAAGCGGCGCTTGCGGCGGCGCGGGCGGTGGACGCCACCCTGCCCGCTTGGGCGGCAGTCGCCGCCGTCGAACTCGCCGACGGGAGGAGGTGGGTGATCGACTAAGAAACATGTCCGCAAGAGCACACCGGACATAAAATATAGTGTGCTCCATTTTTCCCATCTTAAGGAAAGGAGGCGACTGAGATGGGATGCGCAATTGCGTTTGGCATCATCGCACCAATGATTTACCTCTTTTTTAGATTGTAGCACGATCCCCAAGAACAATACTGGGAAGCTTCTTGTGGATAGAGTTCAATTATTTATTTGTGTTACACCTGATGGGATCCTCACCCAGATTGGTTGCAATGATTATTATTCTAATGGAAAAAATCCGCCTATCCCTAA
>ERZ795059.2168-NODE-2168-length-20696-cov-160.972579_pt1 | contig 20696 bp, 17 predicted proteins | sample MGYA00375143_ERZ795059 | MGnify/ENA primary metagenome ERZ795059 (study PRJEB30188, sample SAMN05720168) | activated sludge metagenome | isolation source: Anaerobic digester | place: USA | collected 2015-01-07 ... | reverse complement strand
CTGGCGGAGGACCGGGGATTCGAACCCCGATGGGCCTAAACCCGGCGGATTTCAAGTCCGCTGCCTTACCGTTAGACTAGTCCTCCACCGTCCGCGAATGTAGCTTATGCCACGGATTCGGTCAAACACGGGCGCCCGTGCTTCCGGGGACGCCTTGTCCGGAGGGCCGCGATGCTGGAGTGCGAGCTGAAGTTCAGATTTGCAACGTTCGTCGAAGCGCAGGAGCTGATCTCGTCCAGGGGGATTGCCCTCTCCGCGCCGGTCGAGGAGGAGAACGCGGTTCTGGATTCGCTCGACGGCTCGCTGTCGGGGAAGCGCATCCTGCTGCGGATAAGGAACGCCGGGGGCGTCACGATTCTTACGGTGAAGACCCCCGTCGAGGATTCGCGGATGAAGATCCGGAAGGAGTACGAGACCGAGGTCTGCTGCCCGCCGCAGGCTCTCGAGGAGATGTTCGCCGCCATCGGCTTCCGCGTCGCCCGCCGTTACTCCAAGACGAGGATGACCGGCCGGTGCGGCGATGCGACCGTCTGTCTGGACAGACTGCATTTCGGAACCTTCATCGAGATCGAGGCCGGGTCGCCCGAAGCCCTCGTGGAGGCGGCATCCCTTCTGGGGCTCGATCCCTCCGACGGCCTCAGGGAGAACTATCTGGAGCTGGAGGACATGGCTGGGGGGAATGTCTGACTCCCGGCGTTCGTTCGCGGCTCCCGCCACGGCCCTGCTGGCGGCTGTGGCCGCCTTCTGCCTCTCCCTCTCCCTGCCATTCTCCTTCTGGATAATCGACGAGGCGGTCAACTTCCTGCAGGGCGAGGCCGTCCATTCGGCTCCGCTAAGGCTCCCGCCCGAGCTGCCCTACCCGGGCGCTGATCTCGCGGGGGCGCATGCCTCCTCCCTCAGACCGGTTCCCCATCAGTACGGAACCTTTTCGGATGGGAGGCTGTACGCCCAGTATTCGCCGTCGCTGGCGCTGGCGGCCCTTCCATTCCGGGCCGCTCTGGGCGTCCGCGGATACGCCGTGCTGCAGGCGCTCTCACTGGGCATTGCGGTCCTCCTGCTCGGCTCGATCCTCCGGGAAAGGGGTTTCGGCGCGATAGAGGGGCCGGCCGTCGTGCTCCTCTGCACGCCGATCATCTTCTTCAGCCAGACCTTCTGGGGGCACCTGCCCGCCATCGCACTCTGCGCTGCCGCCTGGACGGCCTTCCGGAGGGGATGGAGGATATCCTGCGCCGCGCTCGTCCTGGCGGCCGGCCTGCTGCGTGAGGAATGCCTCGTCTTCCTTCCCGCTGCGGCCTTCGTCGCCGTTCCCGGCCGGAAGACGGGCCGTGGGGCGTCCGTGCTGCACGGGTCGCTGATCATGGCCGCCTCCGTAGTCCTGTTCTGCACGGCCCAGAAGCTGCTCACGGGAAGCTGGATCGGGACCCATCTCCAGGCGAGCGGCACCGAGACGGATCTCTACGGATTCGCATCGACCGGAATCGTCGCCAGGAAGATCTTCGTCCTGAGAGCCGCCCTTCTCTCGTGCCTTCCGTACGCGTCCGACGGCGTGTCCGCCCTGTGCGGACTGGCCCTCTGGGGCCTCTGGTCGGTTTCGCGGGGCGACTCCAGGCCGTGCACTGCGCTTTCGATCCTCGGGGCCGCGGTTTCAGCGGCTCTCGCCCTCGCCCCGGCCCTGAACGGCCTCGGGTTGTTCTCGCTTCTTGAGCTGAAGCATCCGCTGGTGGTCTTCCCCTGCCTCTGGCTCGCCGGGAGGCCTTCCAGGGCATGGCTCGTCCCCGGGGCGGCGTTCGTGGCGACGCTTCTGGCGATGGACCCAATGCACGCGCTCGACGTGGCGTGGGGCTCCAGGCTGCTGATGCCTTCGCTGCTGATGTTCGCGGTTGCGGCCGCGAGGCCCGGCAGGGCGGGTCGTCGTGCCGTCCTCGCCGCCGGCCTGGTGACCGCAGCCGTATCCCTGTGCTTCCTCGCTGCCAAGCGGGAGAGATCGGCCGAACTCGTGGAGGCCGCCCGATCGCACGGAGGAGCCGTCATAGCGACTTCCTGGGAGCTGCCGTGCGAGTTCGCGGCGCTCCAGGCGGAAGGGACGCCGGTCCTGTTCGCGGACAGCACGGCGGAATTCGTGTATGTGCTGCAGGTTCTCGCTCCCCTGGACCCGGTGGTGGCCTGCCCCTCCGGCGGCATGGCCACAGCATCGCGCGCTGCCTCCGTACTCGGTCTGGACCTCGTTCCAGCGGCCTCGGTCCGGTTCGACCCGCTGCTCGAAGCCGTCATCCTGGAAACCTCGCCGGGAAGCCATGAGAATCCCTGACCAGGCCTCCATGCGGAGGAGGTTCTACCTGTCCTGCATCGCCTGGTCGGCCGTATGCCTGCCCCTGGTTCTCGCGGGCCCCCGGGCGGCCCTGCTCGTCCCCTTCGTAGCGGCCGTGGGGGCCGTCGAGTATCTGGCCTATCGGAGATCCGCGATGCGGAGGGCCAAAGCCGCGGATGCGGGCCTGGACCGCGAGACGGAGGAAGCCATGAGGGCCTGCTCATGGTTCTACGCCTCGCTGGAGGGGGAGGAGGCGTCGAATTTCGAGAGGCTCGCGGCTGCATTCCTCGCCGGGCACCGTATAACCGGAGTCTCGGGAGTGGAGGTCACTCCATCCATGAGGGCGCTGATCGCCTCTTCGGCGGTCATGCTCGTCTTCGGCCGGCCGGACTGGGAATACGACGGCCTCGGCGAGATTCTGATCTATCCAGGGAGCTTTGCCGACGACGGTTCGTTCGAGCTGACGGGGGAGAGGGGGAGGAGGAGCGTCCTCGGGATGGCCCACCACCTCGGGGACGTGATCATCTCGCTGCCCCATCTCCTCGGCGGTCCCGGCGCTGCGCTGGCGGTGCACGAATTCACTCACGTGATCGACGGCGTGAAGGGGGCCGACGGCATCCCGTCCGGCCTGCGCGGAGAGGAACTTGCGCGATGGAAGCGCACGCTGGACGAGGCGATGAAGCAGGGGCTTCCGGGCGACAGGCCGCTTCCCGGGGATCCGCCGCCGTCTCCCGTCGAGTTCCTGGCCTCGGCCGCGGAGTTCTTCTTCCTCCAGCCGGCCAGGCTGCTGCGGGAGCGTCCCGGGCTCTACGCGGGCATGAAGGAGGTCTTCAGGCTCGATCCGGCTTCCTGCCCGACGAGCCCGGGGTATGGAGAGGAACCCCCTGCCGGCACAGGGGACAGTCCGCAGGCTCCCAGCTTTCGGCCTCGACGGAGAGAAGCGCCTTCCAGGGCATTCCGGGGTCGAGTGCGCCGTTCGTCCGGTCGACCAGAATCCCGGTCCTGACTACGGAGGCGCCCCTCGCCTCGATCGCTTCGCGTGACTCGGATATGCTGCCGCCCGTGGTCGCAACGTCCTCGATCAGAAGAACCCGGGAGCCTTCCCCGACGGTGGTGAAACCCGTCCTGAGGGTCATGCGCCCCTCTCCGTCCCTCTGGAGGAAGGCGAACGGCTTCCCGAGGTGCCTTGCCGTGCTGAAACCGAAGACGATGGCTCCGAAGGCCGGCGAGCAGACCACGTCGATTTCTTCGGAATCGCCGCGGAAGGCGTCCGCCATCATGCCGCCCAGCTCGTCCACGAGTGCGGGATTCTGCGCGATCCTTATCTTCTCGAAGTAGACTCTTCCGTGGCGGCCGGAGGTGTACCTGAAATGCCCCTCCAGAAGAGCGTCGCTCTGAACCAGCATCTCCCTCACCCTGTTACCGTCCATCTGTCCTACCTCCAGGCCGGGAGGACGATCGCGTCCGTCCCGCTTCCGAAAACGCTCTCCACGGAGACCCCCTCGGGGGCCAGCACGAAAACCGAGGCCGATTCCAGGGCCTTCTCGAGAAGGTCGGGGTAGCGTTCGGCCGCCAACCCGGCGTCGAGGCCGGCGAGATCCGCACGAAAGGCCTCCATGTCGGCCGGAGTCACACGGGCGAGGTGTCTCGCCAGGGCCATGCCGCACCTGACCCTTGGACCCGCGGGCTGCTCCAGCCCGGCGAAGGTGGAGAGGACCGCGAGGCGGACGTCCTCGCCGGATGGCGGGGAGGCGCGGAGCAGGTCCGGGGAGGAGGCGAAGAACGCCCTGGTCCTGGCCGGATCTGGATCGCGGTTGCTCGCGAAGAAGGCCAGGCCCGTCATGGGATCGTGCCAGGCCGAGACCTCGTAGGCGCCTCCCGACATCCTCAGCTTCCTGTAGATGGGGCCGTCCGAGAAGGCCGCCGTTCCCACCGTGAAAAGCGCGGCGTCGGACGATCCGAGCCGGGGCGCCGGTACGACCGTGCACACCGTTGCAACCTCGCTTCTCAGCGGCATCATGACCGCTCCGGCGCCCGTCCGCCGGCTTTCTGCACTGTGTGCCGACCAGTCGCGTCCGCCGGCGGGGAGATCGTCCATGAAAGCCGACAAGGCGTCCAGTGCCCTCTCCGGCTGAGTTCCCGGGAAGCATGCGACCGAAATCAGCCTCTCCCTGGTGAATATCCTTCGAACGAGCGCCTCCAGCCGGCCCGAGAGCCGGGAGAGGCTGCGGGTTTCAATCTTTCTTCCCGCGATGAACCCGGCCTGCGGCAGGCCCTCCCAGCCGTTCCTTCTCGCGAAGGATTCCGACAGGCGGGAGGCGGCCGACACTCTCGCATACCAGTCGGCGGATGCGATGAGGTCGGAGAGATCGTTTCCCCTCTGCTCCTCCACGATCTCCGCGAGCCTGTCGAGGTCTCCGAACCGGGTCGAGAGCAGGGCGGTGCGGAGAAGCGCAAGAGCCTCCGCCGGTCGCTCCGGGAAGAATCCGACGAGGATGGAGACCACGTGGGCCGGTCTGCCGGTGGCGGCCTCCTCGCAGGCGGCCGGCCTCGGATCGATGCCTCCGGTGTCCCGTCCCAGCCTTATCGACATCTCCCTGTGATCGAAGCGGCCTGCGCCCATCCCCGTGAGGCAGCTCAGGGCGAGGGGCAGATGCAGATCCTCGGATCTTGAGAGGTCCGGGACGGCGAAGGCCATCTCGAGCCAGGCCGTCCCCCCACGGCCGTCCAGCAACAGGATGTCCGTGTCGTTCGATCTCCGCAGAACGGGCCTGTCGCCGCTCTCCGACATCGGAAGCTCCCCCGGATCGAGCCTCGGGATGGAGCGGAGCGCCTCGGGGGTGTCCTCCATGGCGGAGAACTCCTCCAGTTCGCGCGCCTCGGTCGAGATGATCTCGTGCCGGGCGCGGTCCAGCCTGACCATCCTTTCGCCCCGCACTCTCCGTGCGACGGGCTCGACCAGGAGCTGGAGCCTGTGAGGGTTGTCCCTCAGCCATGTGGATGCGGCGGCCTTGAGCTTCCCGGTCAGGTCTCCGCCCGCGGCGAGGCGGCCGATCGTGGATGCGTGATCCAGCCATCCGTCTGGGGGGAGCCCGTAGGACCACGCCCTCATGGCTCTCGTGAAGAGGGCGAGCGGAAAATCCTCGACCCTGTCCAGGTAGGCGAACATGAGGGAGTTCACGGCCGCATCGAGGACGTCTTCGGCCGGACCGTCCGAGATGAAGCGGGATAGTTCGTCGAGTATCGTCCGACGGACGGCATCGGCTCTACCGGCCGAGGTCCCCCTCAGGCCAACAGTGAAGAGCATCTCCCTGAGTTCGACCTCCAGCCCGGACTCGTAGGAGAGATCGGTCCCCAGGCGGCTGTCCATCAGAGCCCTGTAGAGACAGCCCGCATCGGACAGGAGAACCTCCTCGAGGATCTGGGCGAGAGCCGCCTGCTCGGAGTCGCCCGACTCGCCCAGCAGCCAGGAGAAGTCGATGGATGCGCCACCTGGCTCCTTCGGCGTGACCAGTACGGCCTTCCTGGGCCTCCTCCATCTCGGCTGGAGGGGGATGGCCGGAGAAGCCGGCCGGGGGGCGGGGTCGTGCGGCAGCGCCCGGTGGATGAGGGACGCCAGGTCTCCGGTGTCCATCGGGGAGCATATGAAGATCCTCGCGTTGGAGGGACGGTAGTATGCGCGGTGGTACTCGCGGATCTCCTCCCAGGTGCTGCTGCCCATCTCGGATGGATCGCCGCCCGAGTCGTTGCGGTAGGGGGTGTCCGGCAGGAGTTCGGATTGGATCTTCAGGTAGGAAAGCTCCCCGGGATCGGAGTACGAGCCTCTCATCTCGCTGTAGATGACTCCGGAAGGGCGTCCGAGGAGGGATCTCCCCCTGCGTTCGGGCCTCAGGTGGTACGATTCCAGAAGCATCCTCCTGCGGTCCAGCAGCGGGTTGAACACTAGATCCAGATAGACCCGGGAGAGGTTCAGGAACTCACCCTCATGGGTCGAGCCGGCGAAGTAGACTGTCCTGTCGGGATAGGTTACCGCGTTCAGGTGCGTGTGGAGCGATCCGCGCCACAGTTCGTTGAATGCGTCGCTCACCGGATACGACTTCGACCCGTTCAGGACGCAGTGCTCCAAGATGTGGGGGATGCCGGCCGAGTCCCGGGGCGGCGTCAGCAGCGAGATCCCGATGAAGTGATCGGGCGCGTCCAGGGAGACGTGCATGATCTCCGCACCTGACGCCGAGTCACGAATAAGTCTCCAGGGAAGACCCCAGGACCCGAGAATCCCCGAGCGGACATGCTCGAAGCCCCGGGGCGCCCCAGCCCCGGCTTTTGACAAGACGCACCTCCGCGATGGCCCCCGGCGAAGCCGGGCTGACAGATAAACATATCCGGATGCATGACTCCGGTCAGTCCTTGACGGATGTCGCCAGCAGATTCTAGTTTGCCGGAGTCACTCACCGGGAAATCACTATGCACTGGAGGATTCGAGTGCAGGATGTGATGTACCTCGACGATCTCGATCAGGTAAAGGCACTCGCGGTTCCCATTCGCCTGGAGATTCTCAGGATCATGGACGGCAGGCCCATGACCACCACCCAGATCCGCAGGGTTATGAAGCAGAGCCAGGGCAGGCTCTACTACCACGTCACCGAGATGGAGCGGGTGGGGCTTCTTCAGGTCTCGGAGACCAGGAGGAAGGGCAACCTCTTCGAAAAGTACTGCCTGCCTGCGGCGAGGCATTTCAGGATCAACCCGCTTCTGTTCAGGAGCGGCGATGCCGGCCGGCAGGTCTTCGTCGACACCGTCTCCTCGCATTTCGAATCGAAACCCTGCTCGACATCAGAAGACACATGGACGACGGGGCCCTCGATGCGGAACTCATCGACAAGTCGGTCTCCAGCGTGATCGAGGAGAAGCTGCTGACCGTCGAGGATGCAGGGAAGCTGTGCGAGGAACTCAAGGATCTGGTGATGCGGCACGACTTCGCCGGGGCAGGGGTCCGGTGAAGATGCATTTCATGAGTGTCGTGTATTTTACGAGGAACTGCGAGGATGATATGGAGGATAGGGAGAAGACTTGACGGGGCTGCTCCTGTCCTGCCTTCTGCTCGGACCCGATTTATGTCCATCGGGCGGCTGCCGGGGTGATCTGCCGGTTCTTCCCGCATTTCACGAGATGGACAGCCGTGGGAGAAGCGATCCCGCCGGTCCCCTCCCTGTTGACGGGGTCGACATGGGCGGAACCCCCTCCTCTGTCGTATTCGGCTTTCTCCCGTACTGGACGGGCCACTCCTATCTCCGGTACGACCTGATCTCCGTACTGGCCTGCTTCTCGGTCGATATGGGTTCTGCCGGTACGATCACGGCATGGCACGGATTTCCAGGAGCCTTCGAAGGCCCGGTCGCGGGCGTGCATGCCGCAGGTGGTTCAGCCGTAGTCACGGTGACATGCTTCTCCGGCTCCGGGATCCATTCGATACTCACCTCCTCGAAGGATGTCGCGCTGGAGACCCTCGTCGGGCTGCTCGACGACAACCCGGACATGGACGGTATCTGCCTCGACTTCGAAGGAGTCCTCTCGACGGACCGCGACGCGCTTACCGCATTCGTCGCGGATCTGAGGGAGGCCATGGATCAGAGCCGTCCCGGAAGCCATCTCTCGATATGCACGCCGGCGGTGGACTGGGCCGGCGCATTCGACTACGACCTGCTGGCATCGAATTGTGACGCCCTCTTCATGATGTGCTACCCCTTCCACGGCTCCTGGTCCGATGAGGCCGGCCCCTGCTGCCCGCTGACGGGATGGGGCGCCGGCCCGGAGTCCCCCGCCAACATGGCCTGGTCCCTCGGAGACTACGTGATCCACGCTCCGTCGGTCCACGATAAGCTCGTGGTCGGCCTGCCATACTACGGATTCGAATGGGAGACGGAGGACGGGAATCCCCACTCCGTTGTCGATGGATCCTGTTCGACACTCTCCTATTCGTCGCTCGCCTCACGGGCGGAGACGCACGGCAGGCTCTGGGACCCGGAGTCGTTGACGCCCTGGTACCGATACCGGGATCCCGGATGGAGACAGGGCTGGTTCGACGATCCGGGATCGCTTTCCCTGAAGTACAGCCTGATACTGGGGTCCGGATTCCAGGGGGCGGGGATCTGGGCTCTCGGCTACGACGGGTCCAGACCCGAGCTGTGGAACTGCATCGAACAGTGGTTCACGGAACCGCCTCAACGCGACAGGATGACGGACAACCTCGAAGCGACGTTCACCCTCCACGGGCCGTCCAACTACTGGCACTACAGCGGAACCGGGATGCTCTACAGCCACTTCTACACGTTCACCGTCGGATCAGGGCCGGACGTGAACTGGGCCGAATGGCGGTTCGACCTCCCCGATTCGAGCGCTTACGGCATGCTCGAGGCATGGGTGCCCGAGGGTTCACAGGCATCGGCCGTCTACAGGATCCACCACGGCGGAGCGATCGACACGGTGCTGGTGGATCAGGCCGGGCTGCAGGGCTGCTGGGCGATGCTCGGGGGGCCATACCGGGCGATGGACGGCCTCTCGGTGCTGCTGGGAGACAGGGCTGGAACTGCAGGCAGAAGGCTGGGCTTCGACGCGATACGCTTCCAGGAATGCATCGGAATCGCCCCCGGAGATGATCCGCCCACGGGCCTGACCCTGATGCCGGCCGGGTCGAATCCCGCCCGGGAATTCACGATATCGTGTCCTCCTGCGGGCGGGGAGTCGGAACTGCTCATTCTCGACTGCTCGGGAAGGATCGTCTTCAGGGCGCCTGTCGCGGCGGGGGAGAACCGGACGGTCTCCTGGCCTGCGAGCCCGATGCCGCAGGGCGTCTATCTCGCGATCCTCGCCGGCCCCCGCTCCCTCCTAACCGCTCCGCTCCGCCTCGTCCTCCTCCGCTGAGTCCGGTGTCAGAGGAAAAAACGTCAAATACTCAAAAATGGCTTGATTTCCCCTCCGCATAATGCTGTCTGTCAGCATGAATCAGATAATGAGAAAGCGGTAAATAGCTGTGGAAGGGAATCAACGCCGAAGCGACAATCTATTATACACTGCTTCTTATTCAGAAATCCTGCGTTTTTGACGTTTTTTCCTCTGACACCGGACGGTTACTGGGAGAAGGAGAAGGGGTACTGGACGGTTAGAGGGGGTTCGTGCTCGTCGACGGCGCCGAAGCGCCAGGTTTCTATGGTGCGGGCCAGCTCCAGCTCGAAGGCCGGGTTGTACGTGTTCGATCCGAGGATGCTCACGCTGGACACCCTGCCGCTCGGCTCGATGACCATCTCTATGAGTACGGTTCCCATCAGCATGGGATCGCTGCGCAGATGCTTGTTGTAGATGAAGGAGACGGCCGTCCGCTTCTCCGTGAGAACCTCCATTATCTCCTCGCCGGTCCTGGAGCTGCCGGGCGCCGACACGGCGTCGAACCCCGCCGCGGTGGACTCTTCCCTTCCCGAGAACACCATGGTCGATCCCATGTCCGCGGAGGCCGATGCCTGCACGTCCGTGCCGGAGACGAGCTGGACATTGTCGACACGCTCCGATCCGGCGATGCCCGTGGAGGTTCTCCGGCTGCTGAGTGCGCCCGATCCGGCCAGAGCCGCCATGTCGAAGCCGCCTCCGGAGGTGAGGGTGTTCACGAGGTCGGCCGTCGTCGCCGGAGCGGTCCGCCCTCCCTCCTCCCGGGAGCCTTCCGTGCCCAGAATGACGGCCAGATCGACATCCGCTCCCGCCGCCGGCGACGAGTCCGAAGGGCCGGCGAGGAAATCCGGGAGCACGGGAGAGAGGGAGAAGGACAGGGCGTGGGTCCGGCCTGCCTGGGCCGTGAAGATCCGGGTCTCTTCGACGAATCCGTTCGAGTAGATCGAGATTTCGTAGTCCTCGCCCGCCATGAGCCCGTCCAGCGTGATCGGCGTAACGCCCATCAGCTCTCCGTCCAGCGTTATGAGCGCGCCTTCCGGGAAGCTGACGATCTCGGCCCCGGCCATGTTCCTCGTGCGGACTTCTCCCAGCAGGTTCCTGAGGCGCGGGTTGGCTCTCGGAGAGAGGTCGTAGTGGACATCGAGCCTGAGGAGTTCCAGATAGGCGGCTCCAGCGTCGTCGGACCGGCCCATTGCGAAGTAGGCGGACCCGAGCCTGTCGAGCGCGCGGATGCGCTCGTCGAGGGAGAGGTTCGGGCCGGCCACGATAGACTCCAGGGCGGCGATCGCCCCGGGTATGTCGCCGTTTTCGTAAAGGGTTATGGCTTCGTCCACGGTGCCGCCGACGAGGACGAGGGCCAGGATGAGAAGGTTGATTCCCATAATGCTTTTTACCCTGTGTTAGCATGACCGGTGAAGCACCGTGCCGTCAACTCGGACCACATGCCTGAGGCTTCCGGCCGAAGGCGTCCGGGCGGATTGACGGGGGTCGGCTGCGAGGCGATTGTTCAAACAGGGTTGGAGGCATCTCCCACCGGCATGTAGTGAGAGGGAGGACTATGTTCCCGTCGAAGCGTTCATTCGTCATCGCCTGCGGCATGTCCGCCGCGCTGCTCGCCGCCCAGGGCTGCTGGAACCCGTTTGGGCCCGGTGGGGGGGAAGATCCCTCCCCCGTGCAGTACCACGAATACTGCGACAGCGCCTGGAAGGTCATAGACAACCTCGAATACGCCTACATCTCCAGGGATCTCAACCTCTACATGTCCTGCTTCCGGAACGACTTCGAGTTCCACCTGCTGGAGACCGACTGGGCGGACTACGACGGCGACGGCCAGATGGACACCTACTGGGGCCTCGACAGGGAAGAGCTGTTCCACACATACATGTTCAACAGCGTCGATCGTATCGAGCTGACGCTGAACGGCACGCTCGACTACAAATGGTCGGGCGGCGGCGAGGACACCCTGTACCGCGAGCTGCCCAGGCAGTTCGACCTGAAGGTCCACATCGGCAGCGGCGGATACCAGGCCACGGGCACCGCCCGCTTCATCTGCCATCCCGACTCCACGGGCGAGTACTACATCTACCGCTGGATCGACGAATCCGATCAGCACTAGTCTGATCACCACCGGAACAGGCGATCCGCTGAATTGACCGCGATCCTGCTGGCGGTGCTGTGTTCCACGGTTCCGCAGGAACCCGGTCCCTCCGCATGGTGGGTTTTCCTCACGGATCGGGGATCCGGGTATGAGGCCAGAATCGAGGCCTTCCGCGATTCGCTCGATCCCGCGAGCCTGAGCAGGCGGCTCGAAGCAGGCCTCCCTTGCGGCGCCGATTCGTTCGACCTGGAGCCCTGGCCTCGCTACGTCGGGGAGATCGAGTCGATCCTGGGCCCCGGGCGGGTGAGAACCCGCTCCCGCTTCCTCAACGCCGTCAGCGTCGATGCGTCGGAATCCGAAGCGCGTGAGCTGCTCCTCCTCCCGTTCGTTTCGGGTATAAGGCCGGTCGCCGCGAGCGTGTACGAGCCGCCCGACTCCTCCTTCCGGGCAGCCGGCGGCATGTCCGACAGCCAGCTCGAGCAGGCCGGCGTAGCGCTGCTCCTCGAGCGAGGCTGGACCGGTTCCGGGATCACGGTAGGCATTCTGGACACCGGGTTCGATCTGAAGCATCCCGCTCTCGCCTCCGTCGACGTCATCGCCCAGTACGACTTCATAAACGACGACGGGTACACGGGGTGGGAACCGGGCGATCCCGGGGGGCAGGCCGCCCACGGCACCGCGACCCTCTCCGTTGCGGGAGGCCTGGAGCCGGGGGTCTTCTCCGGCGCCGCCCCCGGAGCCTCGTTCGCCCTCGCCAAGACCGAGGACATATCCGGAGAGTACCAGGGGGAGGAGGACTACTGGATCGAAGGCCTGGAGTGGCTCGACCTCCAGGGGGCGTTCCTGGTCAGCTCGTCGCTGGGCTACATCGATTGGTACTCCTATTCCGACATGGACGGCAACACGGCCCTCACTACCATAGCGGCCGACCTGGCCGCGTCGCGCGGCATGCCGGTGGTCAACGCTATCGGGAACGAAGGGCCGGCCGACGGCACTCTCATCGCTCCCGCGGACGGTGACTCGGTCTTCGCGGTGGGCGGCGTGGACGCGCTCGGCTCGCCGGCTTCGTTCGCCTCACGCGGCCCCACCTGGGACGGGAGGATAAAACCCGACTTCTGCGCCCGCGCCGTAGGCGTAATAGTCGCACAGGACGGCGGGACGGGCTACCACCCCGCCAACGGCACCTCCTTCGCCGCCCCGATGGTCTCCGGTGCAGCGGCGCTGCTTCTGGAGGCCCACCCGGAATGGACATCGATGGACGCTCTCGAGGCCCTCAGGGCGACCGCCTCGCAGGCCTCCTCGCCGGACTGCGCGCTGGGCTGGGGCGTCATCGACGCCGCGGCCGCATTCATGTACCGTTCCGTCACCGGCCTGGTGAGGCGGAGCGACACCGGCGCACCGATCCCGGGCCGACCCCTGGCGCTGAGCATCGGGGGAGACGTATTCCAGATAACCTCGGGCCCTTCGGGATGGTTCGCCTTCTGCCCGGACGCGACCGGGGCCTTCACCATCACCGGTTCGGGCGGGGAGGGAACGGTCCGCGAGGTGACGGGATTCCTCGGCGACTCCGGAGTCGAGACCACGGTCTATGTGGATTTCGAGCCCCGGGGCCTGCCGCCGTCGGCCTTTCCGGTTCCTTCCCTCGGAGGAGTATGGTTCGGTTTCGACCTGGAAGCCGTCTCTGACGTCATCCTTACGATCATGCCCCTCGAGGGAGGCGAGATCGCCGAGATTCGCAGGAGCGGCCTCCCGCCGGGCCCGTACAGGGCTCCGGTGGAGGGTGGCGCCATCTACTGGGACGGCTGTTCGAGCGACGGGGAACCCGCCGCAAGCGGCCCGTACTTCGCCCTGCTCGACACGGGCGGCGAAGTGACCGTCCTCAAGATCGCCCTGGTCAGATAGCCGCACCGGCCCGGTGCCGGGGCATCGCCGATCCTTCTAATCGCCGGAGGTTTCCGTGTCCAGGAAAGCAGTGTTCAGGCTGGTAGCGTTCGCGGTTTTCATAGCCGCGCTGAGGTTCGCGGGGCTTATAAGCCTGGACCTTCCCTGGAGGGATCCCGCTTTCCAGATCGCCGGGACGACTGTCCTGCTGTATCTGGCCTTTTCGCTCACCAGGCCGGAACGGGAGGGATCACCCGCCACCCTCTCCGGCTTCGCCCCGAGCGCCGTCCTTCTCGTCAGCGCCGTGGACGGGCTCCTTCTGCACCTGACCCCCTTCCCCCTCCCCGATGCGTTCAGGTGGATCGGCCCCGCGGCCTTCGCCGCCGGAGCCGTGGTGAGGATGGTCCGGAGAGGCCGCCCCTCGACGGCGGCCGACGCCCTCATGTTCTTCGGCCTGCCTGTGGGTTTCGACAGCATCGCGGGATTCGTCCTGGCCGCGCCGGCCCTCTTCGCGTCCGGAAGGCGCGACGATGCCGGAGAAGAGGGGGGCGCGGAGTGAAGGTTCTTCTCCAGCGGGTTTCCCGTGCCGACGTCAAAGTGGACGGTTCGGTGACGGGCCGCACCGGCCCGGGGTTCCTGATCCTAGTGGGGATCGGCAGGAACGACACCGAAGCCGACCTGGAGTGGATGGCCGCCAAGCTGGTGAACCTGAGGGTGTTCTCCGACGATGCCGGGAACATGAACAGGTCGATACTCGACACCGGAGGCGGCATCCTCGCCGTGAGCCAGTTCACCCTCCATGCCGACTGCTCCCGGGGCAGGCGGCCGAGCTTCATTGGCGCCGGTGACCCGTCGACCGCCTCGGCCATGTTCGACCTGTTCGTCCGGAGGCTCCGGGATCTCGGCCCCGAGGTGCAGACGGGGGTCTTCGGGGCTTCCATGGAGGTGTCCCTCGTCAACGACGGACCTGTGACGATAATGCTCGACTCTCCATCCGAAGCCTCGTGCAGTAGGCAGGATCGACAGCCATGAGCTACTGGTACGGCTTCGACACGCCGCTGGTTCTCGCCAGCAGATCCCCCAGGAGGAGCCAGATCCTCTCCCTGGCCGGGATTCCCTTCGATGCGGTGCCCTCGGATGCGGAGGAGCGGAACGGCTCCGCCGACCCCGGGGCCATCGTGCTCCACCACTCGGCCGCCAAGGCCTCCCTTGTGTCGGAGGCGATGCCCGGCAGGATCGTTCTCGGCGCCGACACCATCGTATCAGTGGAAAGCGAGGTGCTGGGGAAGCCTGCGGACAGGCGCGACGCCCTGCGCATGCTCTCCATCCTTTCCGGGAGATGGCACGAGGTCTTCGGCGGCGTAACCATCCTCGGCGGTGCATTCCCGGTTAGCTTCTGCGAGGTGTCCAGGGTCAGGTTCAGAGATCTCCCGCGATCCGAGATGGAGGCCTACGTCGACACCGGGGAACCGGCGGACAAGGCCGGGGCATACGGGATTCAGGGATACGGGAGCGTTCTGGTGGACAGGATCGAGGGCTGCTTCTTCAACGTGATGGGGCTTCCCCTCGCCAGGACCGTCGAGCAGCTCCGGAAACTGGCCGGGGCCCGTGGAGTGGAGTCATGAACAGAACCGCCGCCGCCTTCCTCTCGGTCGTGAGGCGCCGTGGGCCCGCGTGGCCTTTCGGACTGGGATTCCGCGTGCTCGGATGCAGGCTCTCCGGGCTTCCGAGGGGCCTCGTCGTGGAGCCGTCCGAAGGCTGCACCGGCGGCTGCGCGAACTGCCACCCGCCCGTCGAACCCGTGCATCTCGACCCGGCCGTATTCGAGCGCTGGCTCGACGCGAGACCGGTGCAGCACGCAACCATTCACTTGGCGGGAAGGCATTCCGACCCGCTCTCCTCACCGCATCTCGGGCCGCTGGTCGGATTGGCGCGGGCGCGGTCGAGCATGGTATCCATCAGCACTCTGGGACTCGGGATGACACCTGCGGTCGCCTCGCTTCCCGTGGACCGGTGGCTGATCTCTCTGCCCGCCGCCACCGGCGAATCCTGGATGGCCGTGAAGGGCGTGAACCGTCTGCAGGAGGCCCTGGAGGCCGTCCGGATGCTCCGTGCCGCCCGGACCGGCGCCATGGTCGAGGTGATCCTGACCAAGTGGTCGGGATCGGCCGGGGACGCCTCCGCCTTCGCCCGGCTCGCACAGGAGGAGGGCTGGGACAATACGAGGATTGTGCATGCATTCTACGATCCTCTGGGCGGGGAATACGGCAGGCAGGGGGCGCTCGCGCTGGACGAGCCGGACTGTCCATACAGGCGTTCGGAGGACGGCGGGGTCGAACTGCGCCTTCACGGAGCCCTCTGTCCCCATCTCGACTATCTCTGCCTCGATGCCCGCGGTGGCCTCCGCCCATGCCCCATCGCGGGAGGGGACGCTCCGGTCCTGTACGAGCTGTCCCGGGAATCCTGGTTCGAGGCCGCCTCGTGGAAGGCCCGGAAGACCCGTCGGTCGTTCCGTAACTGCACGATCTGCCCATGAGCCCGCCGGGGCTTTTCGTTGACACGATCAGGGTGTAGGCCTATTCTATCAGCCACAAGAACGCCTGCGGAGAGATGTCCGAGTTGGTCGATGGAGCACGATTGGAAATCGTGTAGGGTGTGAAAACGCCCTCGAGGGTTCGAATCCCTCTCTCTCCGCCACGTTCCCCCGGGAAGAGGCCCCTGCGGGCGGCCCGTCCCGCATGGCGCAGTCGAGCACACAGTCAACTCCGGGAGGTTTCCTGTGGCCGACGCCTTCATAAGTGACACATACAACGCCCTGTGCAGAGACGCCGAGGACTACCTGGGCCGCGGACTCACCGAGCAGGCCAGGGAGCTTCTCCTCAAGGCGGTCTCGCTGATCGGCACCAGATCGAAGGCAAGGAGCCTGCTGGCCGACGCCTGCATGTCACTGGGGCTGTGGTCCGAGGCACGCGAACAGCTCGAGCAGCTCATCACCCTGGAACTCGGCAGCGTGCAGCACCACTACAGGCTCGGCCAGGTACTCGAGGAACTGGAGGAGAAGGAGAGCGCTCTCGACAACTACAGGGTCGTACTGGAACTCGAAGGCGACCACAGGGGCGCGTCCGTCGCCGTGACCCGCCTGAACGGCAGGCTGCAGGATGCAACGCCCGGGGATTCTGAGACCGGGGCGGACGATGCCCCCGCAGCCGCTCCGGCCCGGCCGGCCGGTCATTCCGGAAGCTTCCAGGTCTTTCCCGACGAAGCCGGAGCCGAGGACGTGTTCGCGACTTCGGGCGAAGTGGAGAGCCTGCTCCGTGACATCGGCGTGGTGCAGCCGGTGGACTCCGAAACAGGTGTAACCGAGCTGCTTTCGAGCGTCGGGATAAACCTCGACCTGCCGGGCAAGCCCGAAGAGGCGCCTCCGGTCGAGGTCAGGGACGTCTCAGCCCTGATGGGAGTTCCCGAAGCGGAATCCGAGGAGGGGTTCTCCCTACAGTCCGTCTTCGGCGACTCTCCTGAACAGGATGCAGGCGGGGAGGCCGAGGCGGCTCCTTCAACGGAAGCCTCTCCGGACGAGCCGGCGCAGCCGTTCGATTTCACAAGCGTATTCAAAAGCGTTGCCAGTCCGTTTCCCGTTCCGGGTGTGGCATCCGCAGACTCCGAGGGCGCCCGCGAGGGCGTACAGGATCCGTTCCTGGCATCCATATTCGCCGGGTCCGGGGAGACGCCCGCGCCGCAGGCGGCCACGCCCGAAGAACCTGCGGAACCCGGGCCGGCTCCCGAGCCCGAGCCTGCTCCCGAACCCAGGCCGATTCATGAAGCTGGGCCAGCCCCTGAACCCAGACCGATTCCCGAGCCCGAACCGGCCCCCGAGCCTGTGAAGGCTTCCGGGCCCGGGGAACCTGTGCAGGTGCTCGAATCCGTGTTCGCATCACCGGAGGAGACGCCCGCGCCTGAGGAGGACGCACCCGAAGAGCCTGCGGAGCCCGGGCCTGCTCCCGAGCCCGAACCGTCCCCCGAGCCCCCGATCCAGGCGATCGCTCCGGAGAGGCCTTCACCGGAGGCGCCCGCACCATCCATCGAGATAGTCTACGGCCCTGCGTCCGATGCCGCCCCGGAGGCTCCCCCGGCCGTGCAGGCCGCGGAAGAGCCTGCCGGGCAGCCGGAGGCTTCCGGGCCCGCCCTCTTCGATGTCCATCCCACGAGTTCGGACGAGCTGATAATCGTCGACCTCCTGGAGGGACGGGTGGAAGCCAGGCTCGCCTTCATCGCCGCGATGGACGGATCGGTATCCGTAACCGAGGAGGGCAGCCGTAGAATCCTTTCGGGCATGGGAACGATCGTGCTGGGTCAGTCACCCAGAGTCCCCGTGGTCCTGATGCTGGACGACGGCAACCTGGTCAGGCGGGACAGGATAGTCCTCTGCGACGCGGAGGCGGAATTCTCCGAAGCCGTGGACTCGATCCTGCCCTCCATGTTCCGGGTGGAGGGACGCGGCGGCGCTGCCGTGGCCTTCACCGGCGGGCGCTGCTCCACGCTTTCCCTCGCAGGCGGAAGGGATCTTCTGGTGAGGGCGGCGGGCATAGTCCAGATCTCGAAGGGTGTCGAAGCCGCACAGGATCCCGGCAATCCGGATTTCGTCAGGCTCAGGGGCGATGGATCGGTTCTCGTATCATTCTGACGCTTGCATCCGGGGTCTCGATTTCGCAGAATTGCACCTCATGGCTGGCGGGGATGTAGCTCAGTTGGTAGAGCGCTGCTTTCGCAAGGCAGAGGCCGGCGGTTCGAGTCCGCTCATCTCCACCAGAATCCTCCCGGAATGACTCAGCAATCCTCCAGAATGCTCGATTCCGCCTGGCTCGCCGCGAGGGGACGCAGCAGAGGGGAATCCCTGTCCGAAGCCGACGGCTTCAGGGGCGAGTACCCGTTCGCATCAGTGGTGACCGTCGCCGAGGGATCGGCAGGGGATGCCCGCTCAGCGGAGATCGCCGTCTCGACGATCCGTGACGTATTCGCCGAAGGGGTCGCCTTCCGCGTGGGCGAGGCGTTGGTCGAGGCCTTCCACGAAGCGGGGGAGCGCATCAGGGCCGAGGAACTCCGTGGCTGCTCCGTCACCGCTGCGGCATTCCTGGGCAGGGATGTCTGGATCGCTCATGCAGGCGCCTCCAGGGCCTTCCTCACGGAGTCGGCGACCGCCTCGGCCCTGACGGACGAGCACACTCTCGCGAGCGAGATGAAGCTCGGCCCGAAGGATTCCAGCTACAAGCTGCGCTCCAGGGATCTCACCAGATTCCTCGGGCAGCAGGATCTCAAGCCCCAGACCCTCCACCTGGAGCTGACGCCTTCACAGCGCATCGTCATCATGACTCCGGAGGTCTGGCACCACACCACCCCTGCGAGGGTCGCGGCATGTTCGGCCGACAGGGCCGATCCCTGCGAGGCGGCGGAGGCGATCATCAGAGACTCCAGAGTCCGTTTCCGCAGGTCCGGGGGAGCGGCCGCCGTGATCGGCGAGAAGGCGGGCGGAATCGTCTGCGGCAGGAGAAGATGGTTTCTCGTCCCCCTGGCTCTCCTCGTCTGTGCAGGAATCTATTTCGGAGCGAGGGGCCTCTCCTGTGGCGGCGGCGGCGGGGAGAGAAATACCGGTGTCACGCACTCCGACACGACGGAAGCGCCCTGGATCATGCCGCTCAGCCTCATACCGGATCAGACGGAGCTGGCGCCCGAAAGCCCGCCTCTACCGGTCCGGTGCATCGTGATCGGCGGAGCGGCGGCAGACATGGATCTTCCCGGCGCGGACACTCTCGACGCATTCGTGACGCCTCCTCCCGACTCACTCTACGAGCACTTCCGCCGGGGAGTCTACTTCGTCGCCGGAGACAGCCTGATGGCCTCCTTCGCCGGGGAGACGGCGGCGCGGCTGGGCCTGGGCGACCCCATTGGACTCGACCGGATCATCGTGGTGCGCGAGAACGAAGTGCCGTTCTTCGCGTCATGGCTGCCCGGACTGGATGCGGGCGACGCCGCGAGGACGGCCGTCATCGTCGAAACCAGGTCCAGCGTAGCCCGCGGGGCTTCCTGGATCCGCAACTACGCCATGTACGCCAACGGGAACCGGTCCAGACAGGATGAGGAGAGCGTCTACGCCGGCCTCGGCCTGGAGGGCATCTCCGCGAGTCCCGACCCCGGCTGCTACTCTCTGCTCATCGTCCCCTGATCGCTGGACGGGTCATGCCCCGTCCTTATAATTGAACAGGCCGGCCACGCCGTTCGCGCCCCCCGGAGGACCGCGCGGCGGCAGTCCGTGAACCCCGTCAGGACCGGAAGGTAGCAGCGGTAATCGGGTACTGCCGGGCGATGCGTCATCCCCCGGACCGGGTCATCGTGCGTTGCCGGCCACCCTTTTCGATTCGGGGGGGCCGTGAGCTATCTGGTTTTCGCAAGGAAGTGGAGGCCGCAGGGCTTCGAAGAGGTCCTGGCGCAGGACCACATCACCGTAACACTCAGGAACGCCATCAAGAGCGGGAGAATCGGGCACGCCTACCTCTTCACCGGGCCCAGGGGCGTCGGCAAGACGACGACCGCCCGCATCCTGGCCAAGGCGCTGAACTGCGAGAAGGGTCCGACTCCGGATCCCTGCCGCGAATGTCCGAGCTGCAGGGCCATAACGGCCGGGACGGATCTCGACGTCCTCGAGATCGACGGCGCCAGCAACCGCGGCATCGACGAGATCAGGGATCTCAGGGAGAGGGCGGGCTACTCCGCCGCCGGCGGCCGCTGGAAGATCTACATCATCGACGAGGTGCACGCGCTGACCAGGGATGCCTTCAACGCCCTCCTCAAGATACTCGAGGAGCCGCCTCCCCAGGTGCTCTTCGTCTTCGCGACCACCGAGCCCAGGAAGGTCCCCGCGACGATAGTCAGCAGATGCCAGCGCTTCGATTTCAGACGCATACCGGCTTCGCAGATGGCCGGCTATCTCGCCCGCGAAGCCGCCGGGGAGGGTATTGAGATCGATCCCGAAGCGCTCGCGATGGTCACCCGGGCCAGCGGGGGAAGCCTTCGTGACGCCCTGTCCATGATGGACCAGCTCGTGAGCTTCTCCGGCGGCCGCATAACCAGGGAGAGCGCATCCTCGCTCCTTCGGGTGGTGCAGGATGACATCCTCTCGGGGCTGGCCTCCGCAATGCTCGGAGGAAAGCCGGGCGATGCCCTGGACATCCTTTCCGGGGCTTTCGCGATGGGCTACAGCGTCGAGGAGCTGACCGACTCCCTGGTGGAGTTCCTGAGAAACCTCATGCTGGCCGCTTCCGGAGGCGAAGCCGGTCTGGCGGACCTCGCGGAGGCCGAGCTGGAATCCTTCAGGAGGCTGGCCGCCACCACCTGCGACACGGCGGTTCTCGACACTCTGAGGATCATCACCGCGGCCGCCTTCGAGTCCAGACAGTCCAGCCAGCCCAGGATCGTCCT